>Ga0326728_10004454_pt1 | contig 41415 bp, 34 predicted proteins | sample MB3enrmetagenome_FD_207602 | JGI IMG/M metagenome (GOLD analysis project Ga0326728, IMG submission 207602) | Lab enriched peat soil microbial communities from McLean, Ithaca, NY, United States - MB31MN | ecosystem: Environmental > Terrestrial > Soil > Wetlands > Peat | place: USA: New York... | reverse complement strand
TAAACTGGACCTCGACGAGGCAGACTACCTTTCTTACCTGATGCATGATCCGGAAACCGATGTCATCTACTTTTATCTGGAGGACTTCAAAAGGGGCCGCGCGTTCGCGGACCTTGCAGGAAAATGTTCCAAGCCTCTTATCGTGCACAAGTCGAACACGGGTGCTTCTAGCTCTGCGATTGCCCTATCTCATACTGCTGCTCTGGCTGCAGACGACCAAGTCGTCGACTCCGTCTGCCGCGAGGCCCAAATCCTGAGGGTCCATTCCGTCTCTGAAGCAATAAACGCTGCAAAAGGTCTGAGTCTTCCGCCGCTTAAAGGCAAGAATCTCGCCGTCCTGTCGCGGTCCGGCGGTCACGCCGTGGTAACCGCAGACACTTGCGCAGCCTGCGGCTTCCATCTGCCGCCATTGGACAGAGAGGTTCTCGATGAAGCTCAAAGCCGCAGTCATGCGAGCGTCATCCGGTTGGGAAATCCACTGGATCTTGGGGATATTTTTAGCTTCGGCTCCTGGGTCAGGATAATGAAAAAAATTCTTTCTCAGGCTGACATCGATGGCGTTGTATTCATTCTTGAATCCCATATGGCCATGGAAAGGGAGGCTTCGCGGCGGCTGGTGGAAAAGCTGTTCGCGCTTTCAGCGGAGTCCGGAAAGCCTGTAGCGACGGCGGTGGAAGTCCCTTTTGAAATGCGGGTGAGCCTGGAGAACTTGGGCTGTCCCGTTTTTATGGACCCTGTAGAAGCCGTGCAAGCCCTTGCGGTTAATTTCAAGTGGGGCAAAACCGAAGCCGCAAGGCATATGAAGTTTGAATCGGCAGTGGTTACAGCATCATCCGTTATACCCGTAAAGAAAATAGAGGAGTGGTTCGGTGACATCAAGGGTCAAAATCGGCAGCCGCTTCTTCACGAGTCCCTTGATTTGTTATGTCTTACCGGTGTCCCTACCGCGCCCTGGCGCATGGCAAAGGACTTGGATGGGGTCCTTGGTGCTTTTGAAGAGCTGGGGTTCCCTGTCGCCCTTAAAGCCGTTTCGCCTTCGCTTCTCCACAAAAGTGACAGGGGCGCGATAGCCCTGAACGTAACTGACTCAGATTCTCTCCGTGCCGAATGGCATAGGTTGCAGAAGGTATCCAATGACGTTCTTGGCATTGTGGTGCAAAAGATGATGCCGACCTTACGGGAACTTGTGATAGGCGGTAAAAGAGATCTATCCTTTGGCCCAATAGTGCTGACCGGCATGGGGGGTATCATGGTTGAAGTATTGAGAGACGTGAGCAGGCGTCTTGCCCCGATCGATACTCATACAGCTTTGGAAATGCTTGAGGAACTTTCAGGAAAACGCATATTCGGCCGTTTCAGGGGCATGGGAGAGGCGGATATCCAAGCTGCGGCTAAAATCCTTGTTCAGGTCTCCATGCTGATGCACTACTTCCCGCAGATCCGCGAAATGGATTTGAACCCGGTCAGCCTGAACGATGACGGAAAGGGGGCTTTTGCTTTGGATGCAAGAGTGCTGATCGACTAAAGTTATCTGCTGATTGAACGCGGTCAACTTTAATCGGGCAAGAGGGTATCCGGGAATGAAGGGATCGTGGAAAGGAGGACGGTATCAATATGAACGTTTATCGGCAGGAGACCCAAATACCCCATGCAGTTAGGGAGATCTATCCTTTTGAGAGCCGTTGGATAGACGTGCAGGGCTACAGGATGCACTACCTGGATGAAGGTGAAAGATCGGGCATGCCGACGGTGGTGCTTCTTCATGGAAATCCTACGTGGTCTTTTCTTTACAGGGAGATCATACCTCGTATTCGGCCCTCCTGCAGAGCCGTAGCCCCTGACTATTTAGGAATGGGCTTTTCTGAAAAGCCGGCAAACGAGAGGCTTTATACGCTGGAAAACCACACGAGGATAATCACGGAGTTTATCGAGCGCCTCGGTATCAGGAACATCATACTGGTGGTCCAGGATTGGGGCGGCCCCATTGGGTTCGGCTATGCTCAGACCCATCCTGAAAACGTGGCGGGAATGCTCATCATGAATACCTGGGCATGGCCCGATCCTTCGGAGTTTCACGACTCAGTCCTGCCGTGGCGCATGCTCCACGCGCCTTTTACGGGCGCCAACTTTTTCCTGCGACAAAATGTCCTGGTCGAGCGGGGCCTCTACCTGTCCACGCTCAGAAACCGGCACCGGCTAAAAGGAGGACCGGTCCTGGAAGGCTATCGGCTTCCCTTTCCTTCTCCCGAGAGCCGCATCGCCATGCTGGCCTTCCCTCGCAATATCCCGAGGAGAGAAGGGGACATGAATTGGGAAAGGATGCGGCAAATGGAAAAGGAATTGAGCCGGTTGGCATTCCCATGCGCGCTTCTATGGGGTGAGAAGGATATCGTGTTTCCACCTTCCAACGCGTTCCGATTTGAAAAACTGATCCCTGATTGTTCAGCCCCCCGAATGGTCCCTGACGGCTCACATTTTATCCAGGAAGACGCCCCTGAAGAGATCGCCGAAGAGATCTTGAAATTATGCGCACGAACAGGCCAAAGGAGCAAATGATGGATATCGAGCTGATCAGTTTGGAAGAGGCTGAAAAAGCAGGAGGGCGTGAGGAGTTGGTGCTGTTGGAGCAGACCCCTCGTTTTTACCCGGAGTTCGAAGTTTTCCTCAGAAAAAAGATGGACGGCCAGAGCGGGCGCATCTCATTTCGGGGCGCCTCGGGGATGGCCTATGTAGTCGCACCGCTCAAGGAAAGCGACCAGGGCCTCCAGGGGATAGGGATCAGCGTTAAGAAGAGCTCCGACTCCCCGGCGGACCCTGAGAAGGTAGACCTGGATCTCTGGTCGTTCCTCGAGTGGCTGGTGGACCAGGTGGATGGAGACTGGAGCAAAGAAGCATTGCGGAAAACAGGGGCCATTTACAAGGCTCCCGGAGCTCCGGGCAGGGGCTAAAAACCAAACTGCCCCTTCCGAGTCAAACAACCATAACGCTGGAGCAGGCCGTCTTACGCCGACAACTTCACCAACTCGGCCGACGGGAACGTCGTCATCGGAAAATCCGGCTCCGGCCAATAACATTTGTTGATTGATCAAGGGACAAACAACTTCTTTATCGACCGCAGCAGCCCGATGCATGCCAGAGTCCATGCCGCTAAAGCGGCATAGATCGTTATGTCTGGTATGTAGAGCACCAATTCCATACCCGGGATGTTGGATAATTGGAAGGTGCAAACGGTATACATACCAATAGGGAACACCATGCCCCATTCCTCCGGATCATAGGGAGAAAAACCGCGACGGGTGAAAAATCGCCATATATCCAGTAGCAGCAGCAGAGGAATCCACCATGTTGCAATTGCCCAGAAAAAAAGAGTAAACCCGATGGTAAAAGGGAAAATCCGCTCCAGCAGAACGGACCCATGGCTGTTGGCGGCAATCATAGTTCCTGCGAGAGTAGTGGCAGCAGCAGCCCCCATATTGATCCAGTAAGTCAGCCTCAGTTCTTCGAGGGGCAGCCGGAAAAACATGATTCGATAAAATATGAGCGTAATAATGATAATATAGAGCACGGATCCCATAAGGAACGTCAAGAGCGAAAAGAACATCATCAGCTGACGGTAGTCCGGGAGGTGATAAACGAGCATGCTGCTCAAGGCGGAAACGGACTGGGTGCTAACAACGGAAATCAGCCAGATTCCATTAATGCCGCTCCGAAGGGTTGGTTTTTTCGATCTGACTGCAAGAAGGGTGAATATGGCGTAGATCAGGATCAGCCAGAGAATGAAACTGAAAGCGAAGAGAATAACAGCCGCCCCGACGTTCTTCCCAAGGATGATGAGCTGACTGCCTCCGATGCCTGTTGCGGCGACTATGGTAAGGTATCCGACCGCACGACCGTGATCTTCCATATCGGAAAAGAACCTGTATGGAAAGAAGATGATGCGCCCCATGGTAAGCAACAACAAACAGATAAAGAAAATGATATTCAGCCGGAATAATATTTCCGCGACCGCTTGAAACCCCATAAGATGCGATGCGATTGAGACAATGCCTGTCGCCATCACCAGAGCGAAATAAGCGGGTGGTAATTCTTCAACACTTGCTTTGAGCCTCTCGATTGTTTTCACTCGAAAACTTCGCTTGTTCTTGGTTTTTTAAGAGCTAATCTCCCACACTCACAATCCCCGAATATGCCGGTCCTTCCAGATGCAAGGTCCGATCCGGGGTTGTGAGAAAGAGATCGGCGTGCGAGCGGAATCGGAAAATGATCGGATTTCCTATCAGGCTGCTTCCAACCTTCCGAACCAGCCAGTTGAAGTCGTCGAAAACGCCGGCACAGCAATACAACTCCTCGCTGGTAAAAGTCCCATTCAGTTTCATGTCCCCTGCGGACATACTGATTTCGAAATCGGTAGGCACCGAGCAGCCTTTGCTCTTGTGGACGCCCCTTTTGTCGATCCTGAAATCAGTGGAGACTCCCAAAACCTTATTTCTATCCGTAACATATCCGATGGCCCATCGTCCGTTCCCGGCTTTCGGCAAATATTGGAATCCCTGAAGGGCAATCGTATAATCCGGGAAAAAAGCCCGCAGCGAGTACCAGTTAGTTGAATATGAAGTCGGGAGCACATTGCTGGCATCATGGTCCATGTATATAGCTCCCGTGACAGATCGGGCGGCGCCCCGAACGGTCAGGACGCCTTCCAGGTCACCACGGGGAATTTCAAGGAATGTACGTTTGAACTCGGCTCTGCTTCCGTTGATGACCGTGACGCCGTCGCCGATCTGAAATCCTTCAATCCGTTGGCGAATGGTTAAATCGACTTTGATCCCGTTTTTAGAGAAAATAAGTCGAGTGAGGTTACCTTTCAGGATCATCGAATGAGGGCCAATCGAAATCGTGCCGGTCTGGCGGTTCTCCTCGAAATATGACAGGCGAAATTCATCGCCCATAATGACAGGATTGCAATGAGGGCCTGACAGGGTGAGTTGAACCCCTGCAGATCCCGAAATTAGGCCCACATTCGTTAAAATGAAAGAAATCGACAGGAATTCGCCTGTGTCCAGTATAGCGTGATATCTCCAGTTTTCCGTATAGAACCTGTCTTCCGTACGGTGGCTGAAGTGGTCTTGCGCTGAAACCGGCCGGATATTTTCCGGAAGAGCGGAACACTTGAAGGGAAAAAATATCAAGAGAAGACACAGTGCTGCCAATATTGCCTTTGCTTTTTTCATATTTGCCTCGCATTCAGCCCATTCCGCCGGCTGTCCCGACATCCGGGGCGATATACACTATTTGAATTCCCGGCGTGAAATGGTCTTTGTAGGCCAAAACTGGTGAAAACGTAGAAAGAAAGTGGTATAGGTGTGCTCCAAAAGCAAGAATTAAATCCAATGATCGGCTCTTGTCTTGGATAGTCCAATCCGGTCGAAGGTTTGGGATTGATCGATTTTCATTGCCACATACTGCCAGGTCTGGATGACGGGCCGGAGGATCTGCAACAGAGCCTGGAAATGGCGCGAATAGCGGTTCTGGATGGAATTTCAGGTATCGTGTGCACGCCGCACTTGTCGACCTCGTTTCCCGGAAACAATCGAAAAGTTATTCTCGCTGCAGTTGAAGCACTCAGGTCCCGGCTGAAGGATGAGGAAATCGAACTTGAACTGTATCCGGGCTGCGAAATGGCAATCGATTCGGATCTTCCGGAAGAAATGGCGGCAGGCGAGCTGCTTTCCTTAAATGACAATGGGAACGCTGCTCTCATAGAGATGCCAGTTGAGATGGTTCTGCCTGATATGATGATGAAGTTCTTCGCAATAATGCAGCTTAAAGGCATCACACCAATCCTGGCGCATCCGGAAAGAAATCACCAGCTCGCGAAAAACCCGCCGATCCTTTCCGAATGGATCGAAGCGGGCGTTCTGGTTCAGATCACGGGGGACAGTTTAAAAGGACATTACGGGGGAAGAATTCGAGATTTTTCGCTGAAGCTGCTAAATCAACGGATGGTTCATTTCGTGGGCACCGATTCCCATAATCCACACAGCAGGCGACCTGTGCTTTCGGAGGCGCGCGCAATAGTGGAATCGGCTCTTGGCGCCGAAGAGGCGCAGAAGATTTTTTACGAAAACCCGGCTGCGGTCCTCAATGGAAAAATTCCAAATGCGATGCCGACCATTCCTTTTGAAAAAAAACCCGGCTTTTCTTTCCGGCGCATCTTTCATTTCCGGCGATAGTTTTCCAACACATTCCATCGAAAGAGAGTTCAATAAAATGCTGAAATCGTCACGCATTTTCATCGCGGGGCACCGAGGTCTAGCCGGATCGGCTCTGTTCCGTCGTTTTGCCGCAGCAGGATATACTAACCTGCTTGTCCGGACCCATACGGAGCTTGACTTGGAAAACCAGGAAGAGGTTAGACATTTTTTTCAGCAAGAGCGCCCGGAATATGTACTCCTGGCTGCCGCCAAAGTGGGCGGCATAATGGCCAATGAAACCTATCCAGCCGATTTTATACTGAAGAACCTCAAGATTCAGAATAACGTCATCGAGGCGGCATGGCGTTCCGCCGTCTCCGGTTTGCTGTTCCTGGGAAGCGCATGCATTTATCCCAAACTTGCCGCTCAGCCGCTTCGGGAAGAATGCATCCTGACAGGACTTCTCGAACCAACGAATGAACCCTATGCTATTGCAAAAATCGCCGGACTGGAACTGTGCGAGGCTTTTAACCGGCAGTATGGGACTCGTTTTTTGAGCGTCATGCCGATAAATCTGTACGGGCCGAACGACAACTACGATCTGGAAAAATCCCACGTTATCCCTGCTCTAATACGCAAGTTCCATCTCGGAAAATTAGCGATGGAAGGTGACACGGCGGGCATTCTCAGGGATGAGGAGCGGTATGGCCCCATTTTCGAACCCTTCCGTACGAATCTTTTCTTAACCGCGGAGGCGCAGAGTTCGCAGAGGCTTGATCCCCCTTGTCCACCGGCCACCGGCGGCGGTCCACTGGTTTCGCTGTGGGGAACCGGGACGCCCAGACGAGAGTTCCTTTATTCCGACGATCTGGCTGATGCCTGCCTGTTTTTACTTCAGCGCCTCGAAGATATTTTCAGTGAGCCGGACCTGGCTCAGCCGGCAGATTCGCATTCGCGAGCCTCCAGGCATCTTTTCAATATCGGTTGCGGTAAAGATACAACCGTACGGGAACTTGCCGATGTTGTCTCCCGCGTAATCGGGTTCAAGGGCGAGGTCGAGTGGGATTCCACCAAACCGGATGGAACGCCACAGAAGCTAATGGATATCAGCCGCCTGACAGAGATGGGCTGGCGACCCGGCGTATCTTTTGAAGAGGGCGTGCGCCTTGCGTACAGGAATTACCTGGGCATGGATGACGTTTAAAAAGTTCCCGGATTCGGGAATACCTCAAATAATAGCGATGAAAAGAGAGCTGGATTCCGGCTTGAAAGATGCCGGAATGACGGCCCGGCGCTCGCCGGAGTTATGCAGCGAATTTCTGACTCGGGACACCAGGGTGGCGTATTCAAGGAGACTGCATTGCCTAAAGTTGCCCTCATCACAGGAATAACCGGCCAGGATGGCGCGTTACTGGCGGAGTTTTTATTAGGAAAAGGCTACTCGGTCCATGGGATAAAGAGGAGAGCTTCGCTCTTCAATACCCGCAGGATCGATCACCTTTACCAGGACCCGCACGCGGAAAACCGCCGATTTGCTCTTCATTACGGCGACCTTACGGATGCGACCAACCTGGTGAGGATAATCCAGGAAACCCAGCCGGACGAAATTTACAACCTTGCGGCGCAAAGCCATGTCAAAGTTTCTTTTGAGTCCCCCGAATACACCGCCAACGTCGACGGACTGGGGACACTCCGGCTGCTCGAAGCCATCCGCATCCTGGGGCTTGAAAAGAAGACCCGCTTCTATCAGGCATCCACTTCCGAGCTTTACGGAAGTGTTCGGCAAACCCCGCAGAATGAGGATACGCCTTTTTATCCCAGGTCCCCGTACGCTGCCGCCAAGCTTTATGCTTATTGGATCACGGTGAACTACAGGGAGGCATATAGTCTATTCGCGTGCAACGGCATACTTTTTAACCATGAATCGCCCGTTCGCGGAGAAACATTCGTTACGAGAAAAATAACCCGAGCGGCCGCGAGAATTGCGATGGGACTGGAATCCAGGCTTTACCTCGGGAATCTTTCCGCCCTCAGGGACTGGGGACATGCCAGGGATTATGTCAAGGCCCAGTGGCTTATCCTACAGCAGGAGCGGCCTGATGATTTCGTAATCGCCACGGGGGAGCAGCATTCTGTCCGGGAGTTTTGTGAGAGAGCTTTCCGCAAGGTGGGTCTTGAACTTCAATGGCGAGGGAAGGGAATTGAGGAAACGGGCGTCGTTGGGGATCTGTGCGACTCAGATCTTCTTGAAAAGCACAACGCCCATTGCATTGCCGGCTCATCACTTCTCGGGAAGCCGGTAGTATTCGTCGATCCAAGATACTTTCGCCCAACTGAGGTTGAAACGCTCCTGGGCGACTCCAGTAAAGCGCGTGAGAAACTTGGATGGCGACCTGAGGTGAGTCTTGACGAACTCATCGGCGAAATGACCGCCCACGACCTCGATGAGGCTGCACTCGAAGCGGTCTGCAAAAGGAATGGGTTTGCTGCCCCGGCAAGTTGGGAAGCCAACCTTTAAATGCTCGGAATTTTGTATTCCTGAAGGAGAAGAATTATTTGATCCGGCTCATCTTTCAATTGTGGCGATAATTGGATTTGAACTGGAATTCACCTTAATGTATATAACCAGCAGTATCCATTTTTATTAAAAATCCTAATCCAGCTGAGTTTATGCAATGTCAACTTCGGTTACGCGCGAATCGGCCGGTTTTAACTGGGCGCGTTGGTGGATCTGCCTGGTTGCATTGCTTGTCACGCTGCCGGGGCTAACGGCCGGCAGTCGGGATGCCCTTGCCTTTACGTCAAATAACGTACCATTGGACAACTGGTCTTACGAAGCCCTTGACAAACTGGCCGGCTTCGGTCTGATCCATTCGGACATCCATGGAACGAGGCCCTACTCTCGCCTGGAGGTCGCAAGGCTGGTCAATGAGGCGCTCAACTGCAAGGAGGAACAGAAACTCCAGCTTCCGCCCCTTATTGAACATCTGCTGAAAAGATTTCAGCGGGAATTCAAAGAGGAGCTTACAGTGTACGGACGCGGCAGGGATGACGAGCCGGCGGCCCTGGTCTTCAAACCGATCGAAGAAGCCAGGACCCGTTACGTCTACTCGGAGGGTCAGCCAAGGGATTTTCTCAACGTAAACGGGGGGGTGAAGCAATACCCCCTGGCGCCAGGCGGGATAGTCGCTACTGAGGGGACCCCGCTCGTCTACAATAACGATGGGGTCGTCTACGGGAAGGGAAACAACTTCTCATTGCAATTCGCTTCGAGCTTCGAACTCTGGGACGTATTTTCCGGCTACGTGGAACCAATAATGATCGAGCGTGAAAATGCCACGGGAGGCAGAAGCACCGGCGGAAACCCGTTCACAGTCGGAAGTCTCAGCAACACCGACCTCGAACTGCTCAAGGGTTACGCGAAGTTTAACCCCTTCGATTTTTTCGAAGCGGAATTCGGGCGCGACTCCATGTGGTGGGGCCAGGGATACAGCGGCACCCTGATACTGACCAACAACGCGGCCCCCCTCGACATGCTGAAATTCTCCAATCCCACTCCGGCCCTTTTGCCCTGGTACTTCAGCTACCTTGGGCCTTTCAAATACTCGGTTTTTTGCGCGCTGCTCGAGGACGACCGCGATTTTCCACGCACAAGGTTCGCGGGTACGCGCGTCGATTTCAAACCCATTCCGGACCTCGAGATTGGATTGTCGCACACCTTCATGTTCGGCGGCGAGGGCGGCCCCTCATCCGGAGGAGCTTTGGAATTTTTAAAGTTGGCGGGTCTTACAGAATTCAGCACAGGCAACCAACACCACATGGTCGCCTTAGATTTCCGCTACCGGATGCCCTTCCTCTGGAATACCGAATTCTATGGCGAGTGGGGCGGCAACGATGCGGGGCTCAAACCGAATATACGAGAGTTTCTGGTCCAGGACATCGGATACCTGCTTGGCATTTACATCCCGAAGGTCACCCCGGACGGCTGCACCGACCTGAGAATCGAGTACACGGACAATGTGAATGAAGGAGGACCTGGGAGTAAAATAAACGGCATGTGGTACACGCACGGCGTGTATACAACAGGGGTGACTTACGACGGGCTCATATTGGGGGACCACATAGGGCCTGATGCAAGAGACGCGCTTATGCGGGTGAGCCGTTATTTGAGAGATAATCTCAAGGCGGGGTTGAATATCGAATATACGGAAAGAGGCGCAAATCTGGGGCAGGCCGTGGAGCGTGTATACCAGACCAGCACTGACCTTACCTGGGACATAAACGCTGCGCTGAGCGCGATGGTCCGGTATGGGTGGGCAGACGTCGAAAACTTCGATCTGGTAAAAGGCGACACTCGCCAGGACAACCTGCTCATGGTCGAGCTAAAATATACCTTCTGACCGCTGGCGCCTATCTCCGCCTTTCTGCTCCATTATTGGCTGAAATCCGATTTCCCTAACGGATCAGCCGTTCGTCAGCGGTAACCATGGGCAGATTGAAAACCGTAGCGGTAATTATCGGAAATCTGTCGAAAAGCAATTTTGCAGTCGAGCTACATAGTTACTTTTCAATCTTAGAACAATACCTGTGCGGAGTTAGGCTGCTGTACGGTTGATTTTATGATCCTCGATAAACATGAAAAGTTTCACGATTTTAGCCGCTCGATTCGAGTACAGGCCTCATCAAGGACTTCGTTCTTTTTCGCGAAACAGAAACGCGCCAGATTTTCCCCGGCATCGTCATGGTAGAATGCTTCTCCGGGAACGCAGGCCACGCCTGTCTTCTCCAGAAGGCACATAGCCCGCTCCTTACTGTTTTTGCCGGGAAGGCGGGTGATGTCGGCAAGTACATAATAGGCGCCCTGGGGTACATAAGGTTTAAGACCGGCTCTGGACAGGGAATTGCATAGATTGTCACGCTTGGCCGAATATTGAGAGGCCAGGTCTTGATAATAGCTGGCGGGGAGCGTCAGGAGGCCCTTGGCCACACCTGTTTGCAAAGGGGCTGGGGCGCATACATAAACCAGATCGTTGAAAAAACCGATGGCCTGTTTCCACCTGGCATCGCAAATGGCATACCCGATTCTCCAACCCGTAATACTGAACGTCTTTGACAAACCCGAAATCGTTATTGTGCGTTCCGCCATGCCGGGCAGTGTCGCTGGAGGAATATGAGTAGATCCCTCATAGGTAAAGTGCTCGTAAATTTCATCGGTAAATACGAACAGATCGTGCCGGGTTGAAAACTGCGCAATCGACTCCAGTTCAGGGAGGCTGAACACCTTTCCTGACGGATTTGCCGGAGTGCTTACTACTATTGCTTTGGTTCGTGGCGTTACTGCCAGCTCCAGATCTTTATATGAAAAAGTCCAGTCGGGCGGGCGCATCCGGACATAAACCGGCACGGCTTGCGCAGCTACTAAAGTACTGATGTGATAGCCGTAATAAGGTTCAAAGACGATCACTTCGTCTCCCGGGTTGAGAAGCGCCAGGCATGCACAATACAAAGCCCCGGTAGCGCCGGCGCTCACGATGATCTCCGTTTGAGGGTCAACTTGCATTCCGGTGAATTTCTTCTGCTTCGCTGCTATTGCCTCCCGAAGTTCATCAAGACCATCATAACGGGTATAATAGTTTAGACCGCGATCCATCGCTTCATGCGCTGCCAGGCGAACCACGGACGGCGTCTCGTTGTCGCACACACCCTGAGAGAGATTGATTCCGCCGATCCGGTCACACTCGATCGACATATTGCGGATTTCGGATTGCATGACCCATTCGGTACGGCAGCCGAGTTCTAAAGCCATTTCTTAGTTTCCGTTGTGTGACGTTTATTTTTTGTAGAAACTCTTTACAGTTGAAATAACATAATCAATTTCTTCGTCAGATATCTCTACGTTCATGGGTAATGAACAAACCTCTCTGCTCAATGCTTCCGTTTCAGGGAAACCCCGGTCCTCAAGCTTCAAAGCTCCATGCCTGTAGTATGGCTTCCGAAATTGGGTGAGCACTTCGACGCCTTTGTTCTTGAGATAATCTGAGAAGTCGCTACCCTGCCTGGACCTGACCGTGTAATTCTGATAGACATGGTTCCTTCTGGGATCGCTATAATGGGGGAGCAGCAAGTCGGGAATGTCTTCCAGGCCTGCCCGGTAACGCTCGGCTAGCTCTTTTCTCTTTTCGATCCATTTTGGCAAATATCGCAGTTTCACGTCCAGGAACGCAGCCTGGAGGTTATCCAGCAAGCAGGTGAAGCCGTGTCCGTGATATTCTCCGGTTTCCCGGTCCTCGCCGTTATAACGCATGCGCGTGGCAAACAGGGCCACATCAGGATCGTTTGTAGTGATGGCGCCGCCGTCCCCGTAGCCTCCCAAAATCTTGAAAGGGTAAAAGCTCCAGCATCCGGTTAGACCCCAGGCGCCCGCCATTGCCGGCTTTCCGTTTTCAATCATGCTCGATCCCAAGCTCTGGCAGGCATCCTCTACCACAACCAGATTGTAGATACTGGCGATCTTCGTGATTTTCTGCATGTCCGCCATGTAGCCGCTAAGATGAACGGGCATGATCGCTCTTGTCCGTGCGGTAACAGCCTCCTCAATTTTGTCGCAATCTATGTTGAAGTCTTTACCCACATCCACCAGGACAGGTATGGCCCCCACGTTTACAATAGCCGAAGCTGAAGCCACAAAGGTATGAGCGGGCAAAATCACCTCGTCTCCAGGGCCGATTCCGGCTGCTCGAAGAGATATATGCAAGGCGTCGTAGCCACTGTTGAGCCCCACGGCGTACTTGGTTCCGACAAATGCCGCCAGGTTGTTTTCAAAGCTTCTGAGCTGGCCGCGGTCGATCAAGTCTCCTTTTGACATTACTTCAAAATAAGCTGCGTCGATTTCTTCCTTGATCATTTTGTAGACACGTACCGGATCGACAAATCTAACCTTGTAAGCCATTCCTGCCGGGTCCTCCATTACAAATGCCAAAAAGCTTAAGCCACTTGCGCTTTTCTCGATGGCTTCTCACGCCAAATCTCCACTGGGAGCGCCTCTCGGCTTGGAGCCATCATTTCCCTGGCTGCACGGACAATGTCTTCTGCCGTGGGATAATAAGCTTTTTCCAGAACCGAACTGGCCGGTGCAGGGCAGTCAGGCAGTGTGACTCTTCTTATTGGAACTTTAAGGTGTTCGAAGGCGTTCTCAGAAACAAGTGCCGCAATTTCGGCTGAAAGGCCGCAAGTCTTCCACCCGCCATCCGCTACGATCAGCCTGCCGGTCTTCCTCACAGATTCAAGTATCATCGTGGTATCTATCGGCTTAACGGTGCGCAAGTCTATGACATCCGTGCCGATGCCCAGCTTATCGAGCTGCTCTGCTGCTTTTATGGACTCGTGAACCATGAATGACGCAGATACCAGCGTAATCGACGTGCCGATTCGCCTGACTTTTGCTCTGCCGATTTTCACTTCATAGGATTCTTTGGGAACCTGCCCTTCAATTCCGTACAACCACCTGTCATCGACAAAGATTACCGGATTGGGATCTCGAATTGCAGCTATCATCATACCTTTCGCATCGTAAGGCGTTGATGGCATGACGACTTTGAGGCCCGGAATGTGTGCGAACATGGCCTGGAGGGACTGGGAGTGCTGAGCTGCCTGCTCCCCCCCGCGATTGACGATTCCCCATATCACCACCGGAACCGAAGCTTTCCCGCCGTTCATATAACACCAATTGGCCGCTTGGTTGATGATTGGATCGAGCGCATAGAACATGAAGTCCATCCGAGGGTGTACGACCACCGGCTTCATGCCTGCGATGGCAGCACCGACTGCCGCGCCGGTAATGCCGTTTTCCGATACGGGCGAATCGATCACGCGGGAACGGCCAAACTCTTCTAATAAGCCCTCTGTAGTGTTCCCGACGTACCAGGGGCTCTTGACGCCCTGCCCGATCAGGAAAACGGAAGGATCCTCGGCCATCGTCTGGTGCAAAGCTTCTCTGATGGCCAGACTATACTTGAGTTTCCTATTTGAAGACATCCCGGAACAGTTCCTTTCTGTCAGGGTAGGGGCTGCTCTTTGCAAAGCGATGCGCCTCTGTTACTTCTTCTTCTATCTCGTTTCGGATTGCGATGAGTGCCTCTTTCTCGACGGTGCCATTATCAACGAGACAGCGCTCAAACATTGCGATCGGATCTCGCTTGAGCCAGTTTTCAATCTCATCTTTCGGCCTTATATCTGTGTGGGTTCCCTGAATATTGTCATCGGGCCCAACGTGCCCTCGGATACGGTAGGTCAAACACTCGATAAAAACAGGCCCTTCACCTTGTTTACACAGGTCGACGGCTTTTCGCCCGACCTCATAGACCTGTAAAACATCATTTCCGTCAACCTGAAAACTTCTAATTCCGAATGGTTCGGCTACCTTGTGGATATCTCTTTCCACGCGGCAGTCTCGGATGGGCATATGAGTAGCGTAGAAATTGTTTTCGCATACGAAAATGAGAGGCAGTTTCATGAGTGCGCTGAAGTTCAGACATTCATACAAGACCCCCTCGCCGGTAGCTCCATCACCAAAAAAACTGGCCGTAACCCTCTTCTCACCTCTAATCGAAGCTGCCAAAGCGGTTCCCATTGCAAGTGAGATTGTCCCGGCCACGATCGGAGCGGCGCCCATCATCCCCCTTGCCGGATCGGTGAGATGCATGGAGCCGCCCCTTCCTCTGGAACATCCGGTCTCGCGGCAACGTATCTCGGCAATCATCTCTTTCATACTGCAGCCTTTGGCCAAAAAATGGCCGTGCGACCGGTGCGTTCCAAACACATAGTCGTCTTCATTTAGAGCTGAACATATGCCGGCAGCGACGGCTTCTTGACCCGAATAAAGGTGACACGGGCAGCGAACCTCACCGCTTGATATAGGCTCAACGAAACTTTCTTCGCAGACGCGAATCCGTACCATTGTGCGGTATAAGTGCTCGAGAACAGATTTCGGGTGCTCCACGTAATTCTCCTGGAAAAGGAAAGGTAGGAATCATGCGGCCTTGATTTTTTCGCCCATCGTTTCTCTTATAGCTTGGCTTTGCGGTCTTACTAACGCCCAAAAGGTCAAAAAGATGATCTTTAGGTCTGCGAAGAACGTTCTTTCACGGATGTATTTGAGCTGTAACTTTATTTTGATGGGCCGGATCAATTCGAGGTATGCCCGATCGGGGTCTTCAGCGCCGGCAAGAATCGACCCTTCATCTGAATTCCAAATGGAGGCCCAATCGGTGATGCCCGGCCGAACCGTGAGAATGGCTTTCTCTTCTTCCGTGTACATATCCGTAAAACGTTTTACCTCCGGCCGCGGTCCGACAAAACTCATATCTCCAATAAGAACATTGAGCAATTGTGGGAGTTCATCGATCTTGTATTTCCTCATAAAAGCGCCGATGCGTGTAACTCTGGGATCTTCTGCAGCGGTGGAAGATGCCCCTAGATTTTCAGCATGTACCACCATTGAGCGAAATTTAAAGATACGAAATGTTTTGCCACGTAGGCCAGTCCTGACCCCACGATAGAAGACGGGGCCCCCGTCCTCTTGCTTGATGCGCATGGCGAACCAAATGAAAAGCGGGCTCATTAATACAACGGCCCCCAGTGAGAATAACAAATCAAACAGTCTTTTCATTTTTTATAATTCTTTAAGCTATTTGCCTTTCAGTATGCCAGCGCAATAGATAACTCTGTGTTCACGGTCAGGCCTCGTATTATGCAGCTTTTTGGGCGTCTCATATCGAACCATGCCGTCCACCACCGATGGTGGCATGTGAACCATTTTGCCAAAAACCAGCCTTTTAATCCATTTCCTTCCATCTAAAGTCGAAGGGATAAGACCGAGGCTCACAGCGGCCTTCTTGAAAGGGCGCAACAGCCGCTGGCGCCACCGCATCTCAAATACGGAGGAGTAGCCAAAACATTCAACTTCAAAACCATGCTCGGACAGAAGGCTGTGCAGTTCAACAACCCCGCAATACTGATGGCTGTATGGACTGGGGTGGAAATCGTAAAGGTCCTTGTTTGCGGTTGAGATCAACAAACGGCCGCCGGACTTCAACACGCGTCGGCATTCATCGAGAAACTGCTCTATGGAAGGCAGATAATATATGGCCTCAAAAATAACCAGGACATCGGCAGAGTTGTCCTTGAACGGCAGGTGTTGAGCATCAAAGCAAACTAGATTTGCATCTTTGTGGGCCTTGCCGGCAATCTGTAAAATATTCTCCGTGTAGTCTCCTGCATAGACGCTGCGGCTGTACTTCGAAAAATAACCCAGCCCGGGACCTGCTCCGCACCCTGCTTCTATCACTATTTTTCCATCGCAGTAACTTCCGGCCCAATAATAGCGATGGCAAAGCCGATCTAACTGATCATGGGTTATCGAGCTGCCAGGCAGCTCCGTTAGGAATGAGAAATCTGCCATTTATGGTTTTCGAAGGTTAAGGCCCTGTCATTGACAGTGAACAGGATCTTCACCGATGTCAACATTGACTGTTGGACAGCACTGAAAAAGAGAACTTGCCGGTCAAGGCCGTGGGTACCCATTTGCAATTATCCCGACGATCCTTGAGGCCGCCGCTCCATCACCGTAAGGATTTTTCTTTGATGCCATCAGCTCGTAAGCGGCTCTGTCTCTGAGCAAAGTCTCAGTCTCTCCGACGATCCTCACAAAGTCAGTGCCAACCAGCTTGCTGTTGCCGGCCTCAATCCCCTCAGGCCGTTCAGTAGTTGTCCTCAGAACGAGTACTGGTTTTCCCAGTGACGGGGCCTCTTCCTGGATGCCGCCGGAATCGGTGAGGATCAGATACGACTTGCACATAAGATAAACGAACGGCTCATAGTCAAGTGGATCGATGAGGTAGACATTGCCTTGTTTAAACGGGCTTCCAGCGCAATTACCAAGGATATCGAAAACCGGTTTTCTGACATTAGGGTTCATGTGGACAGGATACACAAGATCTACGTCCGGGTTGTTCCTTGCAATCTCCCTTAGAGCCATGCAGATACTCTTAAATCCTTCACCAAAGCTCTCTCTCCTGTGCCCGGTGACGAGAATCAATCTTCTACGATCTGACGCAAATTTGAGATCCCACCGTTCATCAAAGTATTGGGCGAGCATTTTCTGCCTGTCTGGCTTCTGCTGTTCTGCCGCTACCGATAGGAGGGCATCGATGCTCGTATTGCCCGTCACCCATATTCTTTCTTGAGGCACGTTTTCTCTTACCAGGCAGAGCCTTGCAGACTCCGTAGGGGCGAAGTGCCAGTCGGCAAGGGCTGTCGCCATATGCCGGTTTTTCTCCTCAGGAAATGGCTGATACTTGTCATAGGTTCGAAGGCCAGCTTCGACATGTCCAATCGGTATCTTCAGGTAAAAGGCCGCGAGACTGGCAGCAAACGTGGTGGTGGTATCCCCCTGGACCAGGATCATGTCGGGCTTGTCCTGAAGGAGCACTGTCTTAAGTCCTTCCAGGCACTTGATGGTGATACCGAACAGGTCCTGGTTGTGCGTCATGGCGTTCAGATCGAAATCAGGCACTATCTTAAACATTTCCAGAACTTGGTCGAGCATTTGACGGTGCTGGGCCGTTACGCAAACAGTCGGTTTGAGGCTGCCGCCGTAAGTTTTGAGCTCATTGATCACCGGCGCAAGCTTGATTGCTTCAGGACGAGTGCCGAAGATGGCCATTATTTTCTTCATCCGGCCATTACCTTAACATTGGTCCTCGCCTGCTCTCTAACCGCCGATGAGGCGCCGGGGGGAAAATCAGCGCATCTTTCGATGTCATCCCAATTGGTTTTGAACCATTCGATTGTGTTTTGCAGTCCCTGTGCAAAAGAGGTTTTTGGCTCGTATCCAATCAATTCCCTCGCCCGGTCAACTGAAGCAAGCAGTCTACTCTTGGTGTCCCATTTTCTTTTTCCGACTATATTGATCCCTGCCTTGCTGCCTGTTGCAGCATTTATCATTTCAGCAAGATGGCCGATTCGGGTTTCCTGTTCCGAAGCGAGGTTCATTTCCTTGCCGATGGCCTCCTGGTAATACCCGGCCCTGAGCATCCCATCGACCAGATCGCCGACATAAGTAAAATCTCTTGTAGCTTCGGTGTTGCCGGTTATCGGTAGCGGCATTCCCTTCAAGGACCAATATATGAAATTGGGTATTACATTCCTGTATTGGCCGGGCACTTCACCAGGGCCGTAAGAGTTGAAAAAGCGGGTTTTTACTGCTGGAACGCCGTAATGGTTGATGAAAAAGTTGCAGTATAGTTCTCCAAGCATTTTGGTGATCTGGTACGGAGTCGTTAGATGCATGGACATGAATTCCTCTTTTAGTGGCAATGGGGCTTGGCTACCATATATAGAGCACCCTGAAGAGGCATAGATGAAGCGATCGACATCGCACATTTTGGAGTACTGCATAACTCGCAACATTCCGAGGCCGTTTACTTGTAAGTCTTTTTCAGGGTAATCGACCGAATTCTGGTTAGCGAAAAACGCTGCCAGGTGAAACACATGACTGGGATTTTCGTTGAAAACCCGTTTAAGACACACCTCGTCAGTGACGGAGCCTTTGACAAAAAGGAGGTTAGGCTTCGGAGGAATATTCCACTCATAGGAAGCTGACAGATCATCAAGAACAATGACTAATTTTGCTTCAAGATCGCAAAGCCGACCGCATAAATTGCCACCAATGGCGCCAGCGCCGCCTGTAACAAGAATAGTCTTGCCTCTGTAATAACTTTCGTAATCGTTCATGTTCGAATACCCGTATTATTTGTTGTAAACTTTCTTCATCCATTCAATGTATTTTGGTATCCCTTCTTCGACTGGGATCTTTGGATCATGGTTCAAGTCTTTTCTGATTTTCGAAAAATCGACCTGCTTGGTCTTCGTAGTAAAAGGTTCGGCCTCCTTGTAAGTAACCAAGCTGTCCGTCTTACCGAGATATTTCAATGTCAGATCGGAGATGTGCCTGATGTCGGTTTTCCACTCTTCTCTGCCGCCCACGTTATAAACTTCACCGGGGATGAAATTATCTACTATATTGGCCAGGGTACGGCATGTGTCGTCCACGTAGTCAAAAATCCGCTGATGCCCCATATAGACGGTATAAGGCTTATCCATCAAGGCGCAATAAGCGAAGATAGGGATGACTCCTCTGTAGCGGCTGTAGTACTCATGCGGTCCGTAGCAGTTCAGAGGGCGAACGCGAACGGTCTCAGTTCCGAACATCTCGGCCGAATTCAAAACCTGCAACTCTCCGGCCCACTTTGTTATGGCGTAATCGTTCATCTGCTTGATCGGAATCTTATCCATAACGTCTTCGGACATAATCCCACCATAATCCCCGTAGACCTCGCAACTGCTGAAAAATATCTGCCGGAACCGCAATTTCTCCTGAAGCCGCAAAATGTTCTTCGTCCCGATTGAATTCGTCCGCCACAGGTTCTCGAAGTGATCTTCGCCATTCCATCGCCCGTACTCGGCGGCCAGGTGATAGACATAATCAAACGAATGCTTCTCAAACACTCGTTCCAACTGCCAGTAGCTGCCGACATCGGCTCTGAAATGACGCTCATCTTCGCCATGGACAATATCGAGGGTCATTACGTCATGACCTCTTCCGCTGAGCTCATTGACGAGATTGGTGCCTATAAATCCTCTGCCGCCTGTAACCAGTATCGACGCCATCAAAGGTCTCCGCAGCTGTTGTTAATGAATTAAACCGATTATTGTTAAAATTTTGGACGAGACATGATGAAAACTACCTGCCAGGCTTGCCATTTGAGAAACGGTACTCTGACGGCAGCGTTGTCAATCCGTTCGAGAAAGCCAAGCAGCGTTTCAAAGCCTGCGGAATTTCGGAAAGGTACGGCTCCCAGGGTTGCCAGATGGAAAAAGTGCTCAGATATCTCATGGAAATACCTGTATGCCCTTTTCAACTGTTTCTTACGAAGAATATGGCGGGCTTCCCATTCAGTTCTAAGATGTGGTGTCATCTTTCGATAAACATGGATAAATGGGTTGTGTCCCAGGGCTTCAGTACATATGGCCGAGCCGTCCGTTTTCAACACCCTTTGCATCTCACCGTAGGCCAGTTCGAGGTCAAGATGGTGCAACGCTCCATACTCGGTAGCGACGTCGAAGCACCTGTCTTCGAACTCCAGCTTCTCCGCGTCCATGACAAAGAATGAAGCGATATCTTGCACGCCTTCTTCGATTGCCCTCTGCCTGCAATTTTCAATGGATACCGGCGAAATATCGATCCCGACGACTTCTTTGGCGCCGTTTTTCGCAATAAATATGCTGTCCTCGCCGTTACCGCAGCAGTAATCCAGCACTCGTTTACCTTTACAGTTTTGCAAATACCAGTTGAGGACCATCGAGCGGCTCCGCCTTTCGATCGAGTAATACTTCATGTTCGACCATAGAGGATCGGCCTTCATCAAATCTTCGAGTCCGGGAGACCATCTCTGTGCGGATTGATTCTTTCTCAGATCATCGTGGAATTTGCATTCTTGCTGCTTGCGAAAGATCATCAATTAGGCTCCTGAAGACCCACAAACAAACTGTCCTGAATCAGTCCGTCTTGTTCTTCTCTTATCCCGCGCCATCCTTCGAAATAAGTCTTCATACTCGTCGAGCAGTCTGTTCATAGTTAGATTCTCGAGAAAAAACTTTCGGCCGGCTTCACCCATCCGCTGTCTCTGCGCCGGATTCATCTCGTACAATTGCATAGCGGCTCGGGCCAGGTCGACTGGATCGGACGGCTGCGCGGTCACGGCAGCCCCGGCACTTACCGCCAAGTCCGCGGCATCACCCTTCACAGACGTCAGAAGGGGACGGCCGCATGCGAGGTAACTTTGAGTCTTGCTTGGTATCGTGATCTCGAATAGAGGATCGTCTATCAGGTGCACAAGCAGTGCATCCGCCAGCGCGTAAAAGGCGGGCATTCTGGATGCCGGTTGTCTGTGTAGAAAGCGGACATTCCGAAGTCCAAGCTCTGCGGCGGTGGCTTCCAACATTGGCCGCTCGAGGCCATCACCAATCAGCACGAATTGCAGATCCGGTATATCGCGGAGCAGGGAGGCTGCCTTGAGCAGGTTGTGCAAACCTTGAGGCGGTCCCATGCTGCCGGCATAGAGTATGTTGAAATGGCCGGTGAATCCGAATTCATCTGCCATCGCCGTGTCCCTGCGCACCGGGTGATAAATACTTTCGTCGGCCCAGTTCAATACAACCTGGATCTTGTGCTCGGGGATTCCTTTTTCAATCAGATTTTTCCTGAATCCGGGAGAAATGACTGCAACAGCCGCCGCTTTGTCATAGATGAACTTGGCCAGCCTGGCCACGGCGGGAACCACAAAACCGTTCGTGACCAACCCTGTGGATGTCAGCGACTCGGGGTACATGTCCTGTATATTGAATATGTATGGGACTTTTTTGACTAATCCGATCCACCAGGCAGTGATCCCTAAAGTTAGCGGATGGTAGACAAAAGCTATATCAGCCGGCTCAACAAGTAGCGCTCCCAAACAACTCGACGTTAATGCGAAACTCAAGTAACACGCGGCCCGCTTGACCGATGAAGAGCTGTGGTCCGGATAGAGAGGCAAACGAAGTATTCTAACACCGTCGAGTTCCTCCCACTGCCGCAGTTTTAGCGGGTACCCCGAAAAAAAACGGCCTGTTGGATAATTGGGAATTCCGGTAATCACCGTAACTCGATGACCGCGATCCACCATTCCCTTCCCGATCTGGTGAGGAATGGGCTCCGGTTCAGGGTGATAGTATTGTGAAATGAGTAGTATGTGCATGAGTCTTTTCAGGATTCGAGGCGTCGCGTGTCAGCCATCCTTTTGATACTTCAAATGTTTACAGAAATTCTGAGCCGGGACAGCAGAGAGATGTTTTATATTAGTCACACTCGCGTACGAGTATATCTGCTATTCGCCTGGAGGCCGCGCCATCCCCGTAAGGATTTGGCCAGTCTCTTTCAGATATCCGCATCATTTTTTGGACAGAGCCCACTATATCGACAGGTCTCGTACCGGCAATCACGTTCGAACCCACCTGGACAGTCTCCGGCCTTTCCGTATTTTCTCTCAACGTAACGCAAGGCACTTGCAGGATGCAGCTCTCTTCCTGGATTCCCCCGGAGTCAGTCATTACGAGTGCCGAGTGAGAAAGCAGCTGCAGGAAATCCAGATATCCTACAGGTTTTATCATCTTTAATCCGTTGAATGCTTTCAGATGGCCTTTGGGAAAGAATTGATCCAGCCTCTTCCTGGTCCTGGGGTGAACGGGGAATACAATAGGTTTTTCGAAGCATTCGGAAACCGAGCGGATCCCCTCCAGGATATTGGCTAAGTTAATGCTTGAATCAACGTTTTCTTCCCTGTGCAGAGTGAGAACGAAATACTCACCCTCGGAAAGCCCCATCTTTGTCAAAACATGGGACCTGGATGCGGCTATTTTCCTGTTTTGATACACTGCGTCCACGATAGTGTTGCCCGTGAGGTAAACACGGCCTTTGACTTTCTCATCTTTTAGATTTCTGACCGCAGTCTCGGTTGGAGCAAAAAGGATGTCGGAAATCCTATCGATCATGCCCCTGTTGTGCTCTTCAGGCATACGCCAGTCATTGCTCCTGAGTCCTGCCTCCATATGAGCGAGCTTAATGGCGCCAAGCTTTCTGACCGCCAGCGCGCTCGCGAGGTTGGTGTTTGCGTCACCTCCCACTATGAACACAGCCGGCCTTTCAATCAAGCAGGCAGCCTCAACGGCTTTGATCATTTCAGCGGTCTGCCCTCCATGAGTTTTATATTTTCTTACAGTCTTGTTTGTATATTGGGGAGGGGGCAATTCGAGGTCTAAAAAAAACTGTGCGTCCATGTTGTATGAATAATGTTGCCCCGTATGGATAACAAAAAAATTAGCATTTGTTTCTGTCAAGTACCGAATAACGGGAGCGAATTTGACTATCCCCGGTCTAGTGCCGACAACCACGCCAATCGATTTGCCAAGATCCTCTTTCTTTAGTATTTTTAATCCGTTAGAACTCATATCAATCCTGTTTGTTATTAAAAATATAGTGATTCATTAAAAATACCCATGGTACCCTCGCGTCTCAGCTAACTCCAGCCTCCAAGTCACTGTACACTTCCTTTACTCTTTGCTCCATCAATTCCCAGCTATACTCATTTTCGTATGCCATCCGTCCGTTCAATGCCTTGGCCAATGATATCTCAGGAATATCTCGAGCAGTACGAATAATCCTTTCTATTTCATCGATATCCCCGTATGGAGCGGTGTAGCCGCAGTCGAGATCTGCAACGAGGCGCACAATTCTGATTTCTGAATTGATCAGGACGGGGCGAGAAGCCATCATTGCATCAAAAATCTTATTGCTGCTTGCGTTAATATAAATGGGAGTAGAAGGATCGTAATAGGCATAGACAAGATCAGCCTCGGCATACAAATTTAAAGCATCTTTATAAGAAAGTAATCCTCTGTAATCGATAAATGGGTGGTGCTTGATGGCTTCCCATATCTGATCTTCTCTTATAGTGCCAGCCAGCAAGAGTCTTGTACCCTCGATACGTTTGCAGACAGCTATTATCTGCATTATCCCTCTATCCAGATAGAGATTGCCGGTGGCCAGAACTGTGAAAGGCCCGCCATTAGAGCGAAATGGGCCTAAATCGGGAGGAGAATTGTAAATAATACTTACCTTACTCAAATATGGTTTCTCGACCTCCGTAATCCTGTTTTCATCGACTACAATAATCTTCCTTGCCCTTTTCATTATCAGGCCATCTATTTTCTTCAGAAGATTGCGTACAAACTCAGGTCGTTTGCCGCGCATGTAAAAGGTATCCAGAATGTCGTAAATAAATGGCTTTCCAGAGATAAAGCTGTAGATAAAAGCGAGGAGGGCCGCCTCAAAATCGGCCGCATGCAGCACATCCGGTCTCATTCTGCTTGTATGCTTGAGACCGAGAAAAAGCCAAATGGGCAAGAGTGGCACTATCTTCCAACTGGCATATCCACAGGGCAGATGGATTGCGCTGTAGTAGAGAAAATCGTCTGATTTCCGTTCGGGCAATATATTAAGCCTGCACCAGCCCAGAAAAGAGACAATGTGTCCCAGCTTCTTTAAAGAAGCTAATTCTTTAGTGACCTTTCTAGGGGGAGCATGATCGCTGTGCAGAAACAAAATATGCATAGTTGTCCGTTTCTTAGGAGGTAAGCACAACATTAGTCAGCGAGAGGCGGTTATTTTTCAATTTCCCGGCAACCCTGTGCCGTTCAGTGGACCGGCCGTGGGGCGCGCTGCGACCATACTCTGTGTTCGATGATGAAAAGAACGATTATGACCAGTGAGCAAAGGAGATAGGACAGTGAGCAGACATAGGCCGCTCCAACAATTCCATAGCGCGGGACGACAATTAAATCCGCAATACATTCGAATATGGCCGATAGCCCGAAGCAGGAGATTGTAACAAATGGCCTCCCGAGACCGTCGTAATAGAGTTGAACAACTAGAGCACATGAGATCAGTGCGGTTCCTGGTAAAACAATGCGTGTGATTGCGGCGCTTTCCAAAAAGCTTTGGCCGAACGCGACAGTAACGAGCAGATCCGACATGACGTAAACGGCAAGAGACCCGGTGACAGCAAGAGTCGGCACAATCCATGACATCAATCTTGCATCTGGGCTTTTTAGAAAATTTCTCCGGTCTCCGGCCATATTAGCACTTCTAGCCATAATAATGACGCCTAATGCCGAGGCGAGTGATTTGAGGACTTCGGGTACTACCAGCCCATTTGCGTAGATACCAACTTCCTGAGTTGATGAGAATGCGCTTACCACCAGCACATCCAGACGGAACAGGGCTGCAATCGCTATCATCCCGAAAGTGTAAAGGGCCCCATTGGAAAGAACATATTTGGGGCTGATCGATGAATATTGAAAAGTTTTATATTCAATCAGCCTGTTCCCAATGTAAAGGCCCAAGACTACGGTGATTGTCGATGAAACCACTCTCGACCATAGTACTGCTTCTGGGGATGCGAAAATAAACACCGATAATAGAGTTCCGGTAGTCAAAACCACAATATTGAAGAGGGTTATTAAGTTATAGTGGAATATATTATTTTTGCCCAGCAAGTACCCTCTTATCATCTGGAACCCTATATAGCAGGGAATTACAAGACTTGCAGCAAATTCCGTCGTCAGCTTATAGGATGAGTTCCTGAGAATTAAACTCATAAGAAAAAGGCATGCTGCGGCTCCAAGGCTTCCCCCAGCCACGCTGAAAAACACGATGTAGCGTAATACCGCTCTCTCGGGAAAAATAGAATTTCCAACCGCTCGGGTTATGGTTTTTAACTGGCCCCACTCCACGATCTGAGACGCCAACGATGGCAGAACTGTGATGGCCGATAGGAAGCCTCTGCCTTCAGCGCCCAGAAACCGTGATATTATAATCAATTCAAAGGCATTAAAAACGAGAGTAACAAACGATACACCCAAGGTACCGGTATATTGAAGTATGGTGGAAAATGGTCTACTATGGTAGGCTATCTCGCTTAATGGACGCACTTTATTATACATGTGATTCCAAAAACGTGAACATATTCATAGTATTACCATAGGAGTTTAGACCTTCGCCATGTTCTTATGTATCATCCTTGATTGGTTCGTGCCGACCGCTGGAAAGGGAGAAGAATACCTCTCACCAACCGTTCGAGAGAATCTTACCAAGATTCGCGAACCGAAATAAAGGCAAAGGAGGACAAAACCTTTATTATAGTAATTGAACAAGAATACATTGGGGGCTCTGAGTATGTCCAGACCGATCGCGGTGGCGCTAATTGTGAGAACAAGCCACCAGAATCCGTTTCTGCCCGCAAGTCTTCTTATGAAGAGGCCCATCAGTATGCCAGAAATAACCCCCCCGATAACAACTCCCCCAAATCCTCCCTCCCACCAGCAAACACCCCCCGCGCCAACTGCGGCAGTACTCATTATGTCGCCACCCATAGCATACTGTGCAATCGGTTCAGGCAAGCTAAAGTAGGTTCCATCGGCAGAATTCGGAATTGGCTTGTCCGGCCAAATGGCTCTAGGGATAGGTACAAATAAAAGAGTGTAGTAGGGATAAAAGCCGGCATAGCCAATTGATTCCGTCCAACGGGCAAGGACCCCGGAGGCGCTCGAATAATCCATTCGCCCTGCGGCGGATTCGACAAACTTTTCGGTCTTTCTCCCCATCGACTCAATTGATGCATTCAAAACGTCGACCTGATTTTCGTTCTTTATCAGGTATCGGATGTTCCGGCCCTCTTCCATAATTCCACGAGCAATCACCGTAAACAGGCAAATGCTTATTAAAATAAAAACCAGAGATTTCGTTCTGTTTCCCAAATAAAATACAATGATCGAAATGCCCGCCAATTTTAAAAGAGGCCCCCCCTGCATCGCAAGGAAAGTTTCGCCTAAAAGCAACACGACGATGCCTACAAAGAAAAGCCTGGAGTTCTTGAAAATAGTCGGATTTCCCCGTATATGCAGCACATAGAGAGCACCTAGAACCGCATAGCCAAACTCATAGGGTGACCTCTCGATACCCGTAAAACGGATGGCGTCTATATTGGTAGCTACCATTTTTTGGTAGAACCCATAGAATATGGAGTGCGTAGTTATATCTCTATACAAAGAATAACACATCGATATACATGCCAGTGCAACAATAACTTTACATATACCTATTTCCTCCTTATTTATCTCAAGGTTGAGATTAATCCGCGAGCGACCAATCACAATGGCATATCCAGCCAGCCATGTAAGTAGAAAAACTGCATCGATATATGATCCAAAATCATAGTCTACAATGGACCCGCCGGCAAATATTTGAACATTGCCTGAAAACACATAATGTAGACGAGGGACAATATGTAGTAAACAATACAGGCCGCCACCCCACGCCGGTGCGTACATAGCAGCCTTATTGTTGGTAGTTAATGATATGTAAATTATAAGTACAAGGACAATTGAAAATACAATTAGAGACAACATCTATTCACCATAGATTCTAAACATCCGATCTCGAAATTTGCCACGCCCCATCATTCGACAGGGTTATTGCAGTCCTTCACATGTTTTCAACCGGCAAGAACATCGATATAGACCCGCTCTACCATGCTCACCATTGTCTCGAATGAAAACTTCCTGAATGCATACTCTTGAGCACGCAATGCCATCATCCTGCTTGCTTCCATGTTATTGTAGATCCACAGGACCGCGTCAACAATCGCTTCCGGGGATTCCGGGCGAATCAAGATACCGTGATGGCCATCGTCAAGGGCTTCCCTGTTACCGCCTACATCCGATGCAATGATGGGAGTTGCTGATGCTGCCGCCTCAATTAACGCGTGGGGCAAACCTTCCCAAAGCGAAGGGAGAATAAAGATGTCCGCCTGCTTGAGCAATCCGGGAATGTCTTCTACGTGCCCTGGGAGAGTGACGATATCTGCCAACCCTGAGTACCGGATCTGCCGTTCAAGCGATCCTCTCTCAGCGCCGTCGCCTGCGATCACGCATCGAACACTAGGGATTTTTGCCTTCAGAAGGGCCAGTGCATCGAGTAGATATTTAAAGCCCTTCTGACGGTCAAGCCTGCCAACGCTGACCATTGTAAACGGACGGTTGTCCCTTTTTTTAAAAAACATTTTAGCGTATGGACTAAAGTCCGCTGCGTTGTAGATAACTCTACTTTTCCCCTCGGGTATTCGCGTGTTCGTAATGCATGCCATCAATACAGCTTTACTCACACATATCGTCTGATCGGCGTGAAGCCTGAAAGTACGTGTTAAAGGATTTCCTAATCGATATAAGTAACTTTTGGAATCAAATATATTTTGACATGTATATATCAAGGGATAATCATAGGTAATAAATTTATTTAGCTTACAGCATATTAGCAAACCAGGATCGTGGACATGCACGATGTCCGGATGAATAGTTCGTATTGCCTTGTATATTTGCGAAACATTATAGACTAGATATTGATTTCTTTTAAAGTGAACATTGAAAAAATGCACATTTGTGTTCAAGTGGCGCGCCAACTCCCCGATTTCTGCTAAGACACAAACTGAGAAACCTCTCTGACTCAGCTCATTCGCTAATTCAACGATATGTTTCTCCGCCCCGCCTCTGTTAAGCGATCGGGAGACCATCAAAATTTTTTTCAAATCTAATACACCCTTCCAATTATGATGGGTACATGAGCAATCGGGAGTGACAATCGGAATACTTGTTCAAATATCGACGGCCGAAAAGATTGTTCCACGTCACAATTAATTAAGCGCCGTTTTTTTGCAGGAGCAGGCAGGACACGCTGACATCGCGAAACATCCATGGGATTGTATATACATTGCCCAACCACGTCCGGTAGGGTACTGGAACAAACAATCGCGCAACCCGTCTGACGAGTCCAAGAGGTGTCCCTACTATATTGCGATATAGCGTGCCGCACCGAATTACCGCTTGGGAGCGAAGAACAAACTTGTTCTCCGGAAAACTTTTGTACAACTCAAGTGGGGTTGGTCGGTACATCGTGTCCAGCGGATCCAGATGTTTTGGGTACCTATACGGAACAGTAATCAAAGCAAATCCGCCAGCATCAAGGATTTCTTCAGTATTGTGCAAAACTGCTTGCCGGTCAATGACATGTTCGAGCAGGTTGGAGCAGACCACCAGGCGAAATCTTTTTTTTATAGATTCAGGAATACTCCCATGTTCGAGGTCGACAACTATATCGACCCCATCGGCACTCTTCACATCCAGGCTGTAAATTCTAATACTACGCAGGACCAGCGGGTGAAAAACATTGTGATCGATGTGAGGTTGCACCTGTGTACGGAAATAGTGGGATGACGAGCCAATATTTGCGACGGGATCGATCTGGTCTTTTGAAAGTGATGTAAGAACGTCCTTGATCCAGATAGACTCATTCACAAGCATATGTAATCGTCGTCCCCGTATAGCGCCGTGAACCGGTTAAAACAGTGGGCGCAACACGGTTTCCATCGATATCGAGAGGATGGAAAATCAATTGGCGCGACCTTTTGGCGATCCTTGAAAAGGATCCGGCATCATCGGCAAGGCTGGCTGAATTTTCCTGGATTGTTGATATCAACTTGAACGCAAAATAGTATTACAGCTTCTACCCTTCTTTTCTGAAACTCCTGCCACCGCTACCACTTTATTCCTTTATAAATCACCTCCTTGCGTATGTTGTGCTTGTAACGCTCAACTACCTGGAATACGCCTGCCAACATATCATCAGTGAGGTAATGCGGTTCTACGCCGATTTGAATCAGGCCCTGATGGGTGGGATTGTAGTAATGCTCTTCCGCTTCCTTCCGAGGATTATCAAGATGATCTATTTTAACGTTATAGCCTAAAGATTTGCCGACTCGTTCGACCCTTTCGGCAAGATCGTTGGCGGAAAAAAGTTCCATAAACTGGTTGAATATCCGAAGCTCACCTTGAGTGGCCGGAGTCTTTTCCGACATCGAGACGCATTGCATGGTATCTTTTATATTAAGGTACCCGCGTGTCTGGCCGCCTTTGCCGTAAACTGTCAGCGGGTAGTCGGCCACCGCCTGGACGACGAATCGGTTCAAAGCCGTTCCGAAAATTTCATCATAATTAAAGATAGGGCGGAGGCGCTCATCGATTTGCGATTCCTGGGTGTCGATTCCGTAGACCGGGCCCTGCATAAGATCGGTGACCCTCAAATCCCACATCCGCACGCCAAGCCACAACAGGTCCGTGTCCATTACTTTGGTGGTGTGATAAATCGAGCCGGCCTGTCGAGGGAAAAGGAACCTGGCTTTGCGGCTTTTATGTTCGATTTCGATCCAGCCTTCCTCGATGTCGATGTTGGGAGTGCCGTATTCTCCCATGGTGCCGAGCTTGATGATGTGAGTAGAGCGGGAATAATCGCGCACGGCAAACATGAGATTGTTTGTGACAAGCAAATTATTTTGGATTGTGATGTTGGCGTATTTGTAGTCGATGAGGGAGTAGGGCGCCGAAGGCTGTTCAGCGTAGTGGACCACCGTTTCCGGGATCCCAGTGAAGCGCTTGTTCAAGCACCAGGTGTATTCTACCGAGCCGGTAAACAAAGAGCGCATCAGGGTCGGGTCAGTCAGGTCGCCGATGACGACCTTAATTTCCCTGCCGGTTAGTTCATGCCAGAGTTTGGCGCGCTGGACAAGTGTCGGCACCGGGTAGAGCATTCCAACATCCAGTTCCGTGCATGCGTTGCGGCGGAAGTAGTTATCAACCACAGTCACATCGTAACTTTGATTCGAGAAGGACATGGCGGTCGGCCAGCCGAGATAACCGTCTCCGCCGAGAATAAGAATATGAGACATGGCACTTTTCCTCTCACTATCAGGCCGGCAAAGGGGTCTTATGCCTTGGTCCTGCCGAGTTTCAATCCCTCGCGGGGGCCATAGGCCTCCCCTGTATCGTCTCCTCTTTGCGGGTGCGCATTCGCAGGCGGGTAGCCGGGCGGTTCGTCGAGAAGATTATTCTGGCGAAGGAAATGGAGCAATTGAAGCTGATTCAAGGGTTCTTCGTTGCCTGAATGATATGGGGTCTGGACTTGCCGGGAGATTATCCCGGAATAATCGTAATCTATGCTGCGGTAAAGGGAAGTGAATGCCGGCAGCACGACGAAATAACGCTCCACTTCCCAAGTCCTTCTTGTCTCCTCATGGCTCATTAATTCTTCGTACAACTTCTCGCCCGGTTTGTAACCGATGATCTCGACGCAAATGTCCTCGGGCCGATGACCGTAGAAAGGAGCCAGTTCCCGAATCATCACCTCAGCGAGATCCTGAATGCGGATGACGGGCATTTTGGTGATAAAGACCTCGCCTCCATTGGCAATGAGGGCAGAGTCGATTACAAGGCGCACGGCCTGTTCAATGCTCATGATGAAGCGGGTCATCTGCGGGTCCGTAAGAGTAACAGGGCCCCCGCGTCGAATCTGTTCGCGGAAAATAGGGATAACCGAGCCTCGCGACCCCAGCACATTACCGAACCGGGTCGAAGTGAAAATAGGTCCACCGCCTCGAAGATTGCTGTTTGCTGCGGTCATCAATCGCTCGCCCATCAGCTTGGATGTACCCATAACATTTGTGGGATTGACGGCTTTGTCGGAACTGGTGAAAATTACGCGGCCTACCTTGCTTTCGCACGCCGCATGAATCACATTTTGAACGCCGAGGATATTGGTTTGAACTGCTTCGAAGGGTGACCTTTCGCATAGTGCCACATGTTTGAATGCGGCAGCATGGAAGACAATATCGATCTTCTCCATCCGGCTTTTTAACTTATCGCGGTCGCGCACGTCGCCGAGCGCAAATGAAGCGTTGCGGTATTTGGAAAATCTCTGTTCCAGGAAAAATAATTCGCCCTCGTTATTGTCAATGCCTATGAGCTCTGCAACTTGATATTCCTCCAACAGCTGGCGCACGAGCTCGCTGCCCACGGTGCCACAGGCGCCGGTAATCAATACGCGTTTTCCTGCGAAAAAGGATTTCATGAAACCTTCCGGTTGAAAGAGTAAAGTATTTCTGAATTCGTTAAGAAGCCCGTTATTCCACACGCTTATGCTGGCTTAGCCAGATTGTCGGCTTCGTGTGATTGGCAATGAACACGACACCGTCAGGACCGCGACAAGCTTTCTATGGTCGTTCACCGTGCTCTAAACTGCACATCAGGAATTGAAAGAGCCGGGATCAGGTGTCGCTCGGCAAGGAGGGACATGATTTGCGTAACGATCTCCTCAGGTGAATGAACTGAAGCGTCGATGACAAGCTCCGGGTCCAGTGGCGCTTCATAAGGATCGTCGATCCCGGTGAATCCGGTTAACTCGCCCCGCCTGGCCTTTTTGAACAGACCTTTGGGGTCTCGCTGCTCGCAGATTTCCAGAGGCGTATCGACGAAGATCTCCACGAAATCCAGTCCAAAATCGCTATGGAGCCTGCGTGCAAAATCTCTTTCTTTTCTGTATGGGGAGATGAAACTGGTTATCGTGATCAACCCTGCATCGGCGAAAAGCTTGGCGACCTCGGCAACCCGCCGGATGTTCTCCTCCCTGTCCTGCATTGAGAACCCCAAATTCTTGTTCAACCCATGGCGCACGTTGTCTCCGTCCAGAACATAGGCCAGAAGACCATGCTCTATTAATGCACGTTCAAGCGCATATGCAGTTGTGCTCTTTCCGGAAGAAGGGTATCCGGTCAGCCAGAGAGTACATCCACTCTGCTTTAGCAGAGCTTTGCGCTCACTGCGTTCCACCTGGCTGCTATGCCAAACAACATTCGTAGCCTTTGTAACAACATCCATAGGAATTCCTTTTAAGAGTATCGAAATCAGTTATGCGTCTTCGAGTAGCACCTCATCTTGCCTTTTAAGAGTAACTTCGGTTCGAGTTAATCCCGAGGGATGGCCCGTTTCGTCCTTTGTTCTTCAGTCGAGTCATTGTAGCTTTTGTAGTACTTTTGATAGTGGTTATAATAGTCGGAGTATGCGCCATGGCCCAAACGGTCCTTCTTCACCATGGTAAGGATGCCTCCCAGGATTTGGGAATTACTGTGCACAAGCATCTGGACGGCCAGCCTCGCGGCCTCCCGGGTAGTGCTGTTGTGCCTGAATGCAAGCACTACCCCGTCCGACCTGACTGAAAGCATCCGGGCATCGGCAAAACCGATTACCGGTGGAGAGTCGATAATGATATGCCGGAATTCCTGCCGGAGGCCGTCGATCATCTTGGAGAAACCCTCCGAAGCAATAAGGTCGTTGGGGTTAGGGGGAGTCGGACCTGCCGGCATGAAGTATAGGTTCGGCACTTCTGTCGGCCTGATGATCTCTTCGAGTGCAGCGTTGCCGGTGAGGTAGTTTGTAAGGCCCCGCCTGTTCGATTCCTTGAATACCGTGTGCAGCCTTGGCTTCCTCATGTCGCAGTCAATGAGAAGGACTTTCCGCTCGCTTCCGCTCAGACCTATCGCTATGTTCGAAGTCGTTGTCGTTTTGCCCTCGCTGGGGTTGCAACTGGTAACCACGATTACCTGCGGAGGGCACGTAGATGTCGAGAGCATGATCGCCGAGCGGATATGAGAGATCGCCTCGCTGATTTGTGACCTGGGCTGGAAATGGGTTATGGTTTCCACCGAGCCGAAACCGGCCGGGAGCGCACCGTTTTCAGCCAAGGGGATCATCCCGAGGCTCGGGATATGGCTGACTTTTTCGAGTTCCTCGACCGTCTTTATGGAGTTGTCCAGATATTCGATGAGAAAGGCAACTCCGATACCCATCAGGGTGCCGAGGACCATGGCGATCGCAAGATACCGCCCTGCTCTGGGCATATAGGGCTCGTAGGGCGGCTCGGAGGCTGTGATGACGGATACATTGCTGGGTACCATCGAAGCCGCCACGCTGGCGTCCTTCATCCGGGCAAGCAACCCTTCATAGAGGGCCTGGTTGGTTTGCAGGTCCCGCTTCAACATGTGGAAATTGACCAGGCCATTCTCCATGTCGATCATCTTGGCTTTCGCATTGTCATATTCCTGCTGCAGGAGTTTTTCGGCCTTAAGCGCCGCCTCATAATCCGACTTCACACTGATTGCCAGGCGTTTGACCTCATGGTCGAGCTTATCCTGCACTTGTTTCGCATTGGCCATGGCCACCTTTTGATCCGGGAACTTTGCGCCAAACACCTGCCCCGTGCCTGAGGCCTGGCCCTGGATACCAATGAGCTGTTCCCTCAATTTCTGGATCAATAGATTATCTGTAATCACGGGAGCGTCGGCGCCCTTTTCACTAATTTGTTTATAGAGGGCTTCCTTGGCCGCCTTTTCCGATTGGGCCTTTGTCAAAAGCGAGCCGAGTTGAACGTATTTCTGGAGGACCACGTTCAATTGGGCGGTTTTCTCGTCGCTCATATCCACGCCGAGGAAGTCGCCTTTTTGCCCGTCGGCAATGGCATTCTGTTCGGATATCTCCAGTTTCCTGCCCTGCCGGACCAGTTCCCCGTCCAGCCAGTCTCTCAACATCGCAAAAGACTGCTGCCTGGTATTCATACACAGCTTGAGATATTCTCTCTGAATTACTTCCGGGACCTTTTGCGCAAGCGCTTTGTCGGTCGAGCGGAATACCACGTTAACCAGGTAAGAGTTTCTGATCGGCAGCACAAAAAGGTGTTCCAGAAGATCCTTTGCGTATTTTTGCCGGATAATTCCCGGCGGATCTTTCGGGTATTTCTTTGTCATCTTCTTGTAGGAAGGATGGTCCTGAAGCTTAAGTGCATCCATGAGGGCATAAGCGATGGTGGCTGAGTGCAGGATGGTGTACTGCGTTTGATAAAACCTGTCCAACTCGCTGGAACCCATTATTTGCCCGATTGGGTCCATTTTGCTGCCGCTGCTGAGAATAGAAGTACCGTTATCCTGGGTAATCTGAAGAATGGCTGAGCCTTCCCAGACCGGAGTCATAAGAAGGATTAGCAAGATCGTGATCAGGAGCACTCCACCAGCTACCCCCAGGGCCCACCACTTGCGCCTTTTTAACACATACCAGTAATCGCGCAAATGGGCGCCCTCTCCATAATCCCCCGCATAACAGGTGAAAGTACTCGAAGGCAAAGGCGCTGAAGCAGACGCTATGACATCAGTGCTGTGATTGTTGTTTTGCATTTTTCGAATCCTGTCCCGTAGATGAAAGGCTCACTTTTCCCATCCCGTTGCTGCTCACCACCGAAAGGCTTTTCACCGCTGACTACGCAGAGAACGCAGAGGAGACAAGCTCAAAGACACTGTGCAGCGTGACGTCCTTCAATCCCGCCACACCAAAACCGATAACCTGCTCTGTGGTATTATTTAGATCCTCACTCCGAGGCCTTAGTGCTCTCCGTGATGGACGCCAAGTCATGCCTACGCCTGCATGCTACAGCGTGGGGGACAGCCCAAAGCTTCCCGGCAGGAACGTCTTGAAATTATAGAGAAATCGCTTGACTTTGTTCTCGTGAACATAAACGATATCGTTCGCCTGCAGGGCTATGTCTTCCTGGCTTCCCTTCAGCACCTGCTCGAGGTCCACCGGAATTGTTTGCCGCTGCCCTTTATCGTCGACGCGAAGAAGGGTTACATAGTTGGATGCAAGCTGGATGTGCTGGCCTTGGCAAATGGATATCGCCTTGCTGAGCGTAAGGTTGTCCTGCAAAAGAACGTTGCCCGGCCTCGTAACGGAGCCGATAACGTAGGCGCTCCTGGCGAAAGGAACGAAAACCACGTCTCCGTTCTGGATCTGAATGTTTAACTCTGCTTCATCCTTGAACAGCAGGCGGGTTAAATCCACCACGATTATGTCGGTATTCAATCCCTGCTGCTGCGCTTCTTGCTTCGAGTCCCGGGAAGCCTTTCGAGGCCTCATGATGTGGACCGTATCTCCGGCTTTGTCGGAGAGCCCCTCCGCCATGCCCAGCACCTCGAGCAGGGTGCGCGGCCCGATCAACGGGTAGTAGCCCGCTTTGTTCACCGCCCCGGAGACCGCCACCCTTTGATATCCGAACTCTTTAACCGTAACCATGATCTGCGGGTTTGTGAGATAGCCGCCTTCCCTGTAGAGCCGCGTCAGCTTTTCCGCTATTTCCGTCGGCGTCATACCGGATACCTTCACGTTGCCGACCAGCAGCAGCCTGATCTCTCCCTGGCCGTCGACACGCGCCAGAGCACAAAGTTTTTCCGACTCAAGGACAGTGACCTGCAGAGAGTCCTCGGGTCCGACTATGTAATCCCGGAAGTTCTGCATCGGCAGCATGGCGGACATTTTCAGCAACCGCTCCTGCAACTGGGCCTGCCTCGCCTGGGGGTCCGGCACATCCCCAACCTGCATAAGCTGTTTGTCCGGCGAAGGGTAGCGGCCAACCCGAATTTCCGTGACAGGACCGGTGCTGCCTTCCACCACCCGGCTGTCCCATAGAGGTCCGGCGCAGCCGGGTAAAAAAGCCAAAAGACTTAAAACTAAGAGAAAATCAATTCTAAACTTCATCGGTGGTTCCCTTTCAGACTCGAAATAAACTCCGATCCAAGTTTCGGGGAGCCATTGGAAGGCTCATCTTTCAATATGACGCCACAGATTTCCGGGCTATACTCCGGGATGATATCTTTCAGCTTGCGTTTGACGGCCCACGTATCCTGTGAACCGGCAATTCGGATGAGATCCTGGATTTGCAGGTCCAAATATCGACGAAAATTCTCCTGGGTCTTCGCTCCACCGATAACCCCGTTTGACTTGATCACCATAATCTTTTCATGCCCGGTCCTGACGACGTTTTCCTCCCGTGTAGCCAGCTCTTCGTATAGCTTTTCGCCGGGTCGCAGGCCGACAAATTTGACCTCGATTTCCCTCCCCGGCTCTTTGCCGGAAAGTCGAATCAGTTCATACGCCATTTCTATGATTTTTACCGGAGTGCCCATCTCGAGGATAAAGATTTCTCCCTCCGCGGCAAGTGCTCCGGCCTGGATGATCAATTGAGCGGCTTCAGGGATGGTCATGAAATATCGGGTTATCTCCGGATGGGTCACCGTAACCGGGCCGCCAAGCTCTATTTGACGGCGAAACAGCGGGACCACCGAGCCGGATGACCCCACGACATTTCCGAATCGGACGGCTTTAAACTGTGTACCCTGTCCTCGAAGCGACTGCATTATTAACTCAGCCAACCGCTTGGAAGCACCCATCACGCTGGTGGGCTGCACCGCCTTATCCGTCGATACCAGCACGAACTGGCTCACACCGAATTCCACGGCCGATTCCATGGCTACCTGGCTGCCCAGCACGTTGTTATCGATGGCCGCCCGGCAGTTCTGTTCGAGCATGGGGACATGCTTATAAGCCGCTGCATGAAAAACAACCTGGGGACGAAACTGTGAGAAAACTTCGCCGGTTAATTCCCTACGCTGAACAGGGCCAAGTACGAACTCGCAGTTACGGTAGCCAAGATCGTGGAGTTCAATCTGGATATTGAAAAGATTTGCTTCACATATGTCGAACAACACAAGCTTTGCGGGGCTGAAGCGAACGAGCTGGCGGCAAAGTTCCGATCCGATCGAACCGCCGCACCCCGTTACCAGGACTGTCTGTCCGGTCAGGTAATTCTGAATTCCGGACATATCCAACTGAATGGGCTGTCGTCGCAGCAAGTCCGAATAATCAACATCGCGCAGTGCTTTGACACTTACTTTGCCGTCCATGATCTCGGCGATCCCGGGCAGAGTCTTGTAAGAGACACCACAGCATTTACATGTCTCCATGATACGGCGAAGCTCGGTCCCGCTTGCCGAAGGAATAGATATCAAAACCTGGCCGACGTTAAATTTACGAATCATATCCGGCAGCAGCGGGATGCCTCCATAAACACGCATACCGTGGATCGTTCGGCCCCATTTCGATGAATCATCATCAAGAAGGCCAATGACACTCAAGTTCAAGCTCGGGTTTTCAACAATCTCCCTGACTATTTTCTCACCTCCAGCCCCGGCTCCGATCACTATGATGCGGCACTCTTCCTTCAAGTTTGGCCTTGCATCCGGGAAGCCAAAGGCAGCCAACCCCTTCCGGTTCAACTTGGCGACATAAAGGGAACGAACAAACATCCTTACACCGCCAGCGAAAAGGAACATCAGGACCGTGTTCAAAATGAGGATCGACCGCGGGAAACCTTGGAACCTGAGAAGAAATACGTACGTGTAATTGAGAAACATCGAAATCAGACAAGCCTCGGCGAGACGCCAGGAATCAACCACGCTGGTATAACGCCACATCCCCCGGTATAATCCAAATACGTAAAATACACCCAGTTCAGCAGGCACAATGAATGGAAGTATCATTGCCATTTGATGCAAACATTCATGAGCGATGCGAAATTCAAACCGCAAAAGATAGGCTCCGGCGCAGGCCATCACGAAAATGGCTGAATCATAGAGCAGCATGAGGTAAAGCTTCGGGTTTTTGAATTGTCTTTTCATAATTTTGTTGAAGCCTCTGAGCTTCGAATCCAAAGACACAGCTCCGCCAACTCGATCACATAAAAGTGCGTCGGATCCGTATGGGAGATTCAGGCACCAAAATCGCATTACAAGGTTGGGACGTTCACGACACCGGGCAGGCAGTGCACTTTCTTCAATTCTAAGAATTCAATAGGCTTGTCAATCATGGTGGAGTGCCCTTCGCGGCCCCCGACCGCGGGCAGACCAACCATTTGTGCTCGATAACTATTACATTTCCGGCATATTCCACATGAGAATTTCACCTGCAGATCTTGAGCTGCCTGACATCCTGTCCGTTCCCCCCCTGTGTTACGATTACGAACTGCTAGCCAAGCTATTCATCTTGCCTCGTCATGCTCGGCGAAACCAGCCTCCATAGTTCCGCGGAAAACCCAGCTTACAGCCTTTTCATAAAACGAGCGTGAGACAACTCTCTCGCCTGAAAACCGCTCCTCCGGCAGAGATCGCCATCGGGACCGGGCGCGCAGATAATTACAAATTATCTTGAGGATTCACTACGATAGGATCGGTCCTCTGTCGCCTCCTTTAGGGTACAGCTTTCCCAGATCTCTCAGGCTTGGTGTGACGGTATCAACGGATAAATCATTTCCGGCATGCATCAAACACTTCCCATGAACAGGCTCATGGGATCAAGCTTTACTTTGGTCCGGTATGAAATGTCAATCAAAAAAGACAATTCCAGGATTGTAATGACTCTGCGAGATAAGTTGACAATCTTGGATATTCGACCGCGAAACCACGCCGGCAATACCTTCCGTTTTCATAATATTTCGTGATACTGGTATCGACTACCCGGGGAAACCATAGTAAAAAAACGGCCTCGTGTACACCAAAAAATAGAATTATTTGCGGTTAGATAGGATGGTAATGACTTAGAGTCTCTCTCGGACGAGGCCGATTGGCATCGAATTTTCAATCCTGCTCAACGATCGTTGTCAGTGAGGCACATTGGGTGAACGTCTCGAGTTTGGACCGGCTTCGGCCGGCCCAACTCACTCACCGATGTCACATGCCGAAAAAAAGCTCGGACTTTCAAAATAAACCCGTTGCTTCGAGAGCTTCAGCGCCCTGCCGAGGCACGCAAATTGCGGCCGCGATTCAAGGAGCGCGAACCTCACAATTTCCCAGCAACCCTAAATACATACTCCCGCTCATCATCACCAAACCATGGAGGATTGCCAGCCGCTGCATTCTCTTCCATGTGCATGCTGCTTGAAGTTGCCGGGATTGCAACATGGCAGCGAGGATCGCTCAGAATCCATTTGAGAAGGGCCTGTGACCAGGTGTTGACGCCGAAAGGCTTCAGGGGGGTAAGTCCCTCAACCGATGCATGGCGTAGAAGACTACCCCCGCCGAAAGGCCGCATTATGACGACTCCCAGGCCGAGGTCCGCCGCCAAAGGCAAGATGTCTCTCTCGATTTCACGCTGCTCGACATTGTACGGAACCTGAACGGCCGTTATTCTACCGCTTTCCATAACGCGGTGGAGTTCAGGAAAGGAGAAAGAGCTATAATGGGTTGCCCCGACAGTGAGGACCTTTCCTTCATCCTTCAGCCGCTCCATCATATCCAGGTGTTCTTTCCAGTTCAGGAGATTATGGACCTGGTACAGTTCGATACGGCCTTCGAAAAAGGAGAGGGAGCGTTTTGCCTGTGCCCAGCCCTGCGATGCGGTATCCGCCCACACCTTCGTAGCAATTTGCACCGCATCACGCATCCCTTTGGCGGCCCAGCCGAGTACTCGCTCAGCCTCACCATACATTGGGGAGCTATCGAAAAAAGCGGCTCCGTTCTCGATTGCCGCTTTCACAACGTTGCGAGCGTTAGCGACAGCGGCTTCTCCTTGAACGTCGAAGGTGCGCCAGGTGCCCATGCCAACTGCGGGAACGAGCAGTCCTGATTTTCCAAGCGGTCGCGTTTCCAATATGACTCCCTCCGGATAGCTGGACAGACCTGGCGAAACCGATTGTCAAAAACGCACCGAAAAATTTCAGTGCAGAGGCCAATGCCGAAAACATTTCCACCACAGGAAGGCAACGGTCACGACCGGTGGCTGCACGAGATACTCGAGCAGCCTGGATTTCTTCCCGGTGATAAATGCCGGTCATTAGCCCTGATGATCTTTTAGCCTCCCATCCGGTTGCATTGTCCCGCGCCATAGTAGCTGCAGATCTTGTCCTGCGAACCGGTCAGATTCCAATGCCTGCTGGAATAGACAGGGGCTTTATCAATCCTGGCCTTGCTAAGGCTGGTTTTAATACTGCCGGCCTTTCGCAGGTCCTTAATATTGGTCGCACTCGACATGAATGTTTTGAAAGGAACGGGGGTGTACTTCCCACGACTGAAGAAGCCGCCGCGGGAAAGGACCACGAAGTCCGCTCTCCCGTCGTTTCCGATAACCACGTCTGCAACTTTTCCGATGGATTTGCCTTTCTGGTCTTTAACCGTCTTGCCCAATAGGTCTTTCGCATTGAACGGGTGGAAATTCATGGCTTGCTGCGATTGGCCCATTGTCTGGTGATTCATGGGTTGAGAGGCGCTCGAGTCGCTCTGGGCGGCAAATACGGGAAATGCCATAAGCAAACCGGCCACCAATACCAATGTCAAAAGAAAGTTAGAATTTTTCATTTTACTACCTCACCAATTTTAGTTTTGTTTTTGCAAATCAATCAATTTTGATTTGATCATCTTCGGCGTCCGCCTGGATTGTTCTGACCCAAGTTACTGCTTTTAATAGGTATTCACACTTTACATTAACTGTAAGCGCGGCAGGGAGGAATGAGAAGAGAAACCCGGAAATACTTCGTTAGATTTTCATTTCATAAATAAAGCGATATCACGGGCAGTACGCCATCCCCCCGGCGGAGGCATGGGCTCGGTGCTTCAACTTATCGAATAGTGGTTCTCCTTTGAATTTACCTGCCGGGCGCACCAAAACAGAAGGGCCGGAAATTGCGTTTCCAGCCCTTGAGATTTCTGAGGAGAACCGTTCGTTAAAGCTTGTTCACCTTGACTCCGGACGGCCCTTT
>Ga0326728_10004451_pt1 | contig 41423 bp, 43 predicted proteins | sample MB3enrmetagenome_FD_207602 | JGI IMG/M metagenome (GOLD analysis project Ga0326728, IMG submission 207602) | Lab enriched peat soil microbial communities from McLean, Ithaca, NY, United States - MB31MN | ecosystem: Environmental > Terrestrial > Soil > Wetlands > Peat | place: USA: New York... | reverse complement strand
AAATCAGAAACACGAGGATGCCATTGATCGCATGAAGCCCGATGTTGACGAGGTGATAGGGCAGGGGATCGAGTCCCCAAAGCCGCCGCCCGAACCAGAAGGTTGTCAGCGTCAAGGGGTAGTACCTCGAGAAGGTCAATGACGACCAGATCATCCGCAGTCCATGCGGGGCTGTCATCGCCGGATTGGCCGTCAGATGATCGTCGTCATCCCAAATGAAGCCCGCGTGCCATGTCGGCTGGTACGCCACGAACGTAACGACCACCAACACCAACGCCAGGAACCACGGTCGGTGCATCAGGCGGGTTGTCGCTGCCGGGGACGACCCCGCCGTCCGTTGATGTGAAGCGTCATCGATTCGCATCGATCTGGTCATCCTTGCCTGCCTTCAACACGCCTTCACCGCAAAATCCGCCACCGTCAGTTTCGCCAGGCGCTCGTAATCGCCGTACCGCATCTTGATCGCGTCGCTGTGCGTGCCCGCCTCGAACACGATCTTCCCGGCCTCGCTCAGGCTTGCGTCGATATACCCCGCCACGCCATACAATCCGCCAAACGGCGGCATCGTGCCCACCGCGCAATCGGGGAACAGCGCCTGAAAATCCGCTTCCGTGGCCAGCGTCGTCTTCCGCCCGGTGACCTTCTCCAGTTTCTCCAAATCGATGCGCACGTCCGCCGGCAACACCGCCATCAGCACCTCCCCGCCCGCCTTGATCATCACCACTTTCGCGTGGCTCCGTCCTTTCACGTGCTCGATCGCCGCCAACTCCTGCGCCGTGAACGCCTCGGGATGGTGCAACACCTCGTACCGAACCTTGCTTTGGTTGAGAAACTCCATCAGTCTTGCTGGCACTCCCATGTCGCACCTCCATGCTCAGTATAATCCGCACCCGTCCCCACGCAAACACTCGTCCCTCAATTCTTCGCCGCGCCGATGAGGTCACTAAACCTCGCCCCGTACTCCGGATCGTTGCGCAACGCTGCTAACTCGCCATCCCGTGCCGCCAGCGCCGCGTATTGTGGTTGCTTCGCCAACAGCGCCTCCAGCACGCCGTACGCGTTCGCCAGTCGGCCCGTGCGCGCGTAGGCGCAAGCCAGATTGTATTGCGCCGCCCACAATGTTCCGTCCGCCGCAATGGCCTGCTGCAATTGCGCGATCGCCTCGTTGTACTCGTGCGTCTTGAGATAAATCACGCCCAGCGCCCCGCGCGCCATCGGCAACTGGATCGCTTGGGGATTGGAGTGTGTTACCGCCCGCTCGACCGCCGCCCGCGCTTCCTCCAACCGATGCGCCTTCAGCAGCGCCATGCCCAAATCGTAGTTCGAATGTGGATCGTCCGGGAAATGATCCAGCGCCGCGCTCCACAGCGAAATGTCATCATGCCACACGGCAATTTGAGCCCGCGTCCGCAACCCAAGGAAAATCATCCACGCGCCCAAGGCGACGCAGAACGCCCCCTTGCCAAACACCGACCCGCGTCGCCACATCCATAATATCGCACTTCCCAGCGCCAGCAGCACCGGCACCATTGCCAGGTACGCATACCGATCCGCCACCGCTTGCGCTCCGACCTGCACCAACCCGCACACGGGCAGCAGCACCGCCAGGTAACTCCCCCACGCCGCCAACAGCACCGGCATTCGCTTCCGCCCCCACACCGCCACGATCGTTACCGCGACGCAGAACAACACCGGCACCAGAAATTCCTCGCTTCGCAGGCTGACGCTGTCGCTCAACGGATAAAACGGCGACAGCCACGACGGCCAAACCAGTTTCCATAAATAGAACACCACACCCCGCGCCGCCACCAGCAGCCGCGTGTTCAGCGTGTTCTCCGACAGTCCTTCGAGTTGCTGATGCACGCGTGCCCCGATCGCGCCGACCGACGCCGCGGCGCTCAGCGCGATCACCGCCCATTTCTCCGCCACCAGCATCGCGAAGCACTTGATCACGGATGGTTTCCTCTCCCCCGTTGTTTGGGGGGAGCCGAGTCCGACGAGACGCCGCCGGTCGTGCTGAGGCGGCAAAGGATCAAGGTGAGGGGAAAGACGTCTCAGTGGATAATAATCCACCGCCAGCATCAACACCGGCAGACTCACCGCAAACGGTTTTGTCAGGAGCGCGACCGCATCCAGCGCCACCGCTGTCCACCACCAGCGCCGCGCCGAGTGCCAGCCTGGATTCAGGCCGCCGTCGTCTCGGCTCGCCCGCACGTACGCGCACAACGCCACCACCATCCACAACGAGCACAGCAGCCCGTTGCGCGCTGCGACCCACGCGACCGATTCCACCTGCAACGGATGAATCCCGCACACCAGCGCGATCACCACGCTCATCGCCAACCGTTCCCTCGGTCGCATACCCCGCACTTGATCGGAAGATGAAAGGGAGGGCGAAGCCGAGTCCGACGAGACGCGCCGAGTATTTGCCTCCGGCGCAACTCCCGCCGAGCCGCTTTCGTGATGCCTGACCGGTGACGCAGCATTGACCTTCCCGGTCAGCAGCCAAACCAGCGTGCCGACAAGCGCAACGTACACGCCGTGCAGGATCCAGTTCGTCGCGTGATGCCCGACGGGGTTCAAGTGCCAGATTTGGTAGTCCGCCAGGTGCGTCATCCACACGATGGGCTGCAAATAGAACGGTTCCAGCGACGTCCACATCCACCGCAGCGACGACCACGAAAACCGCCCCATCCGCTCCAACTCCCCGAGATAAATGTGATCGTCCCAGTCGACAAACCCGTTCGCCAGCACGGACCGAAACACCCACAGCGACAGGATCGACACCAGCGCCAGCGACCACGCGACGACGCGAACCGGGATGCGCGGCGAAGAACCCGCCAGATCGTCGTCGCTGCGGTCAGCGCTCATGACTACCAAAACTTCCAGTCGCCCCGGGCCAGCACCCACGCCGCCAGCGCCGCGTTGCTCACCGCATGCGCCACGACGCAGGCGAACACGTCCTTGCGCCGGTAGTACAGCCAGTTGTACATCGCCCCGCAGATCAGCCCCGCCAGCCATTGATAGTGTTCCCCGCCAAACAGCGCCACCGTGACCGCGAACGACATCCACGTGAATGTCCCGACCGCCACGCTCTGGAAATTCTCGTTCACCAGATACCGAATCAAAAACGCCCGCCAGAACAATTCTTCCATCACCGGCACCACGATCACCGCGCCAAACACGCGAAACGCGAGAAAGAGATTCCGTTGCGCCACCGACTGGATTGTCGTCGGGTCAAACGGCACGCCCGCCTTGCCCATTTTCGGATAAAACGGGTCGATCCCGATCCAGATCACAATCGCCACCACCCCCACAAGAATCGCCAGAAGCCACGATTGTAGGGCGAGCGGCCCGCTTGCCGTCGTTGGGGCCGCTCCGCCTTCTTTCAACTCCCCTCCTGCGGAGGGGCCGGGGGTGGGTGCCGTTCCACAAATCATCGGCGACCGCAACTCCACATACTGTTTGCGGAAATAGAACAAGGACGCCACCACCGCCAGCGTTTTTACTGGATACATCCACAACAGGTTCGCATCCGACTGCACGCACAGGAACGCCATGTAGATGCCCATCGGCACCACATACGGCAGCCACGGTTTGGAACGGGTCGGTTGCATGTCGGCTCGCATTGAGCTATCAGCTTTCCGCCATTGGCTCAAGCCATTCCGAGCCTTGTCCGCCCGTTTCCGCTTGTTCCGTGGTTTCCACCGCACTATTCTCGTTTTGAAAAGAGATCGAGCTATGAATGAGACAGCGCGTGCAGTCTTTTACGTCATCGGCTTGGCCGGGGGTCTCTTTCTCTGGTTTAAGTCGATCAGGGCCAGACGTGACGGCAATGCCAACCATGTTCCCCGATGGAGTTTAATGTCGGCTGCGGGTCTCCTTTCCGTTATCTGGAGTGCACTCGGGTTTATTTTGCTGTACAGCTCGACAAATCTCACACCCCGCACGCTCTATGTGGTGCAACATTTAAAAACTCTCCTTGCCGGTGCCGCTGTCGGGTTGCTGGTCGCGGTGTTGATGAGCGGACACAATCCTTCTCCCACGAGCCAATCCAAGATTTGAAGCATCTTATCGATTCGGAACAATCACTTCGTATCAGAGACCAGCGCCCCGTAACGCAGATTGCGAACGCTGACCGTCAGTTCGCTCGCCTTCAGCACTTCCATCGCCGTCAACAACACCGCGCCGCCCGCGACGATGATGTCGGCCCGCTCTGGGGGTAGCCCCGGGACTTTTTTTCGTTTGGCCAGCGGCATCGCCTCCAACCTCCGCACCAGCACCTGCAACTTCGCCCGCGAAATCGTCGCGTGATCGACCGCGCCGCCTTCGACTCGCGCCAGCGTGACCATCGTTCCCCCCGTGGCAATCATCCGGCATCCGCTCGCATCGTAACCTGCCAGCGCATCACGCAATGTCCGGGTTAGATACTCGCACAGTTCCGCAAATCGTCCTTTGCCAAATTTCTCCGTGAGCCGCAATGCCCCCAGTGGCAAACTCCGGAAAATCTCCATCTTCCCGCCCGCCCCTTGGATGAACTCGGCGCTCCCACCGCCGACATCCGCGACCAGAATCCGCGCTCCCGACCACTCCGGATCGCTGGACACGCCAAGAAAAATCAACTCGGCCTCACGGTCTCCGGAAATCAGCTCCATCTCCAGCCCGCACACTTGGCGTACCTGGGCTAAAAACTCGTCGCGGTTCGCGGCGTCCCGCGCTGCGCTGGTCGCCACGGCCACACAATCCGTCGCTCCCATCCCCTTCGCCTCGGCCAGAAAATCCTGAATGGCTCGCACCGTCCGCGCCATTGCCGACGGCAGGAGCCTCTTGCTGTCATCGACTCCTTCGCCAAGTCGTGTGGTACAATCTTTGGCAACCATCGGAACAACCTGTCCCTGCCGCACTTCCGCAACAAGCAGTTTGACCGTGTTGGTCCCGATATCTATGACAGCGCGGCGCATGTATCATCTCTCTATTCCGCGATTTGTAATCGCGACCGGCCCCAAATGCAACGCGCTCCTCTGGAAAAACCACAGGGTTGCCTGCCGTATCGTCTCCGTGATAGTTTCCACATATCGAATGGCGACGGATCCCCAAAAAAAGCCGGGTGGTGCGTGGAGTTACATGGGCGTTGGCTCCCAGATGGTGGCGTCGACATTTGTCGGCGCGGGCATCGGTTGGTGGTTGGATGGCCGGACGGGTAAGTCCCCGCTGTTTCTGGTCATTTTTTTCATGCTGGGCTCGGCAGCCGGATTCATGAGCGTCTATCGAGCATTCCGTAATGGCGGGGAACCCCCGAAGTGACACTCGACCGCCCAGCCATCTTGGGAATCATCTTCGGTGTCATCATCGGCGGGATTTATATTGTATTGCAGCGGAGTGCGTTGCGAAAACGGCCGGCGTCTTCTCATCCGCGCGGAATGGTCGCACTGGTTCCTGGAGCGGCGGCTCGACTGGTATTCTTAATCGTGGCGTGGTGGCTGGCGTTTGAGTTCACGGACGCCAACAAATACTGGTTGACGGGCGCTTTGGTCGTTACCTATACTGCGCCGCTCTTGAGTCAGTTGAAGGAGTTTATTTTCCCGAAAAAGTGAGCGAGTCCCCATGGGCGAGCAACATATATTTGTACATCTGCCGATTCAATTGTTCGGCATCAACTTGAGCATTACGAACTTCGTGGTCATGCTGTTCTTGGCGGCGGGGTTGACGTTTCTTTTCCTGGTGGGTGCGGCACGAGCCTTCCGTCCGACGGGCGAGGGACGCTTTCCGAACATGGCGGAGTCGTTACTGGAATTCGTAAAGCAGAATGTTTCCGATCCATTCTTAGGTCACCATGGCACGAGATGGTTCCCGTTTGTCGCGAGCGTGTTCTTCTTCATCCTCTTTTGCAACCTGATCGGTCTGGTTCCGATTCCCGGCTATTTCCATGCCGCCACGGGCAATTTGAACGTCACAGCTACGATGGCGGTTCTTGTGTTCGTCATAGTCCAAGCGGTTGCCATCAAAGAGCACGGTCTAAAATTTTACATGGGTGTGCTCTTTCCGAAGAGCGCGCCCTTCTGGTTGAAGTTTATAATTCCATTAATGCCGGTTGTTGAGTTCATCGGGATCATTGCCCGGCCCTTTTCGCTCGCCATCCGTTTGTTCGCCAATATGATGGCCGGACATCAGATCATCATTGTCCTCTTAACAGGAGAATTGATCGGCGTGACATACCTGCTTCATCAGGGAGCTTTCATGAAAATTTTATTTCCTGCTCCTCTCATCGGGGCAATCGTGATGGAAGCATTTGAGATTTTTGTGGCCTTCATACAGGCCTTCATTTTTGCTTTGTTAACGGCGTTGTACCTGGGCGAGGCGTTGGAAGAGTCGCACTAGACCTATCACACAAACTGTCGGAGAAAATGGAATGGACACAAATACCGTAGCACAAACAGCACAAATGATCAGCCCGCAGGCGCTCGCGTGGCTGGGCGCGGGTCTGGCCGTCGGGCTCGGCACGTTGGGTTCGGGCGTGGGCATCGGCATCATCTTTGGCAAGAGCATCGAATCGGCTGCGCGCCAACCTGAAGCCGCACCGCTGATCAACCGCATGATGTACACCGGCTTCGCCCTCGTCGAAGCGCAGGCGCTGTACGCCCTACTGATCACGTTCCTCCTCCTCGCCAAGAAGTAATCTGTCCATGAAAAGAATCCATCGAATCATCAATGGTCTCATCACCACCTCGACCTTGGTCGCCGTCAGCGGCACCGTGGCCTGGGCGGAGGAAGCATCTCTTCCTCCAGGAAAAGGCAGCGAACTTCCGCCCACCGATTGGGGCCTGCAAATCTGGACGCTGGTCACGTTCGTGGTGTTGCTCGTGCTGTTGGCGAAGTTCGCCTTCAAACCCATCGCCCAGGCGCTCGATCGCCGCGGGGAGGCGATCAAGAAATCCATCGAGGACGCCGAAAAACAGCGCGCCGATGCGAAGAAGCTGATGGACGACTACCAGAAGCAGCTCGCCGAAGCCCGCAACGAAGCCGGCAAGATCATCGAGGAAGCCCGCCAGCTCGGCGAACGCGTCCGCAAGGAGGTCGTCGACAAGTCCAATGCCGAAGCCTCGGCCGCCGTCCAGCGCGCCCAGGAAGAGATTCAGCGCCAAAAGGAAAAGGGCATTCAGGAGATGAAGGACACGGTGGCCGCGCTGTCGGTCCAGATCGCCTCGCGCGTCATCGAAAAGGAACTCAACGAAGCCACCCATCGTCAGCTCGTTGACAGCCTGATCAAAGACCTCAGCAAAATCCAACGCGCCTGAGCAACGAGTTTTCCGCCATGCCGCACGATCCTATCAATAGTGGTTACGCCCGCGCCCTCTTCGACATGGCGCAGCCCGAGGGCGTCGTCAGCCGCGTCGAGGAGGAGTTGTTCCGCCTCCGTGAATTGCTCAAGAAGAACCCGGACCTGTTGGAGTTTCTCAAGGACCCCAACATCCAGCACGAAGGCAAGCGCAAGGCGTTGAGCGACCTCTTTCAGGGCCGTGTCCACCCGCTCGTGCTCAATCTGCTGATCACGTTGAGCGACCAGGATCGCGCAGGCCGCGTTCTGAATGTCATCGAGGAATTCAGCGCCCAGGCCGCCAATGCCACCGAAAAAGTCAGCGGCGAGGTCACCACGGCCATCCCGCTCGATGACGCGACCCTGGGTCGTGTCGCGACGGAACTGTCGCGCATCACCGGCAAGAGCGTGCAGCTCTTTCAGAAGGTTGATCCCGCGATTCTCGGCGGGGCGATCATCAAGGTCGGCGAGCAGATCATCGACGGCAGCCTTCGCCGCAAGCTCAATCAGATCAAGGAGCGGTTAGCGCAGTAACGAGGAAGACCATGCCAGACACTCTCACATTCGATCCGAAACAGATTTCCGATGTCCTGAAACGCAGCGTTTCGGAGTACAAATCCGAAGTCAGCGTTCAGGAAGTCGGGGAAGTCATCGACTGCGGCGACGGCATCGCCCGCGTCAAGGGCCTGCCCAACTGCATGGCCGAAGAAATGTTGGAGTTCCCCAAGAACATCTTCGGCATGGCGCTGAACCTCGAAAAAGAGCAGGTCGGCGTGATGATCCTCGGCGATTTCACCGAAATCTCCGAAGGCGACCTCGTCAAGCGCACCGGCCGCCCGTTGTCCGTACCCGTGGGCGATGAGTTGCTCGGTCGCGTGGTCAACGCCATTGGCCAACCCATCGACGGCAAGGGTCCGATCAATACGAAGAATCTTCGGCCGATCGAATCGCGCGCGCCGAGTGTGATCGAGCGCGAACCCGTCAAACAACCGCTGCAAACGGGCCTGAAGGCCATCGATTCGATGATCCCGATTGGCCGCGGCCAGCGTGAGTTGATCATCGGTGACCGCCAAACGGGCAAGACCGCCATCTGCGTCGATACGATTATCAATCAAAAAGGCGGCGATGTCGTTTGTATCTACGTCGCCATCGGCCAGAAGAAATCCACCGTGGTCAGCGTGGTCGAGACCCTCGAGAAGTACGGCGCGATGGATTACACCATCGTTGTCAGCGCGACCGCCGACAACCCGGCCCCGATGCAGTTCGTGGCGCCATACAGCGGCTGCGCGATGGGGGAGTATTTCCGCGACCTCGGCCGCCACGCCCTGATCATTTATGACGATCTTTCCAAGCACGCCGTGGCGTACCGACAGGTTTCCTTGCTGCTGCGCCGTCCTCCGGGCCGCGAAGCGTTCCCCGGCGACATTTTCAATTTGCACAGCCGGTTGCTCGAACGCGCCGCCAAACTCAATACCGACGCGCCGAAGTTCAACCCCGTCTATCCAAAAGGCGGCGGCTCGCTGACCGCGTTGCCGATCATTGAGACGCAGGAAGGCGATTACTCGGCCTACATCCCGACAAACGTCATCTCGATCACCGACGGGCAGATTTATCTCGAAGCCGACCTCTTCTACGCGGGTGTTCGTCCCGCCGTGTCGGTCGGCCTCTCGGTCAGCCGCGTGGGCGGCAACGCGCAAACCAAAGCGATGAAGAAAATCGCCGGCACGTTGCGCCTGAGCCTCGCGCAGTATCGCGAACTCGCGGCATTCGCCCAGCTTTCCAGCGACCTCGACAAGGCGACCAAGGCCCAGCTTGACCGCGGCCAGCGCATGGTCGAGTTGCTGAAACAACCGCAGTATCAGCCAATGACCGCGGAAGATCAGGTGGCGGTGATTTGGGCCGCGACCAACGGGTTTCTCGATGGAGTCCCGGTCTCGGCCATCCACAAGTACGAGGTCGAGTTCCTGCAATTTCTCAAGAGCAAGTACGCCACCGTGGTCTCGGGACTTCGCGACCGCAAGGAACTGACCGAGGAGATCGTGGCCGGCCTCAAGAAGGCTGCCGACGAATTCAAGGGTCTGTTCTCCGCGAAGTAAGCTGTCATGGCCAGTCTCCGCGACATCCGCCGGCGCATCAAGGGCGTCAAGAACATCCGCCAGGTCACCAAGGCGATGAACATGATCGCTGCGGCCCGGCTCCGGCGCGCCCAGGCCAAGGCGGAATCCGCGCGGCCCTATGCCGAACGGCTCTCCGAGATCCTCAAGGACGTTGTCGCCTCCAGTGGCGGCGCGTCGCGTCATCCGTTGATGGCGCAACGTCCCGTGAAAAGCGTGGCGCTGGTCCTGGTCACCGCCGACCGCGGTTTGTGCGGCGCCTTCAACGCCGGTATCATCCGCGAAGCCCAACGGTTCCTGCTCGACCAGACCGTGCCCGTCGAACTCATCACCGTCGGACGCAAAGGCCGCGACCATTTCCAGCGGCTGGGGTACACGATCTCGCAGCACTTCCCCCAGCCCTCGCGCGACGTGCGCCTGGAAGAAGTCGGCACGGTCAGCAAGCAGATCATTGGCGATTACGGCGCGGCGAAATACGACCAGGTTCATCTGGCCTACGCGAAATTCATCAGCGTGCTGAAATCGGAACCCATGTTGAGCCAATTGCTCCCGCTCGGCCAGGGCGATGACGCCGCCAAGGGCGCGAAGACCCCTTATCAATTCGAGCCGGAAGCCGAAGAGTTGCTCAACACGTTGCTGCCCCAGTACGTCGAGGTGTTGATGTACCGGGCACTCGTCGAATCGCTGGCCAGCGAGCAGGCCGCGCGCATGGTGGCCATGAAGGCCGCCACCGACAGCGCCTCGGACATGATTACCGCCCTGACCCGCGAGTACAACGGCGCGCGCCAGACTTCCATTACGACGGCGCTGCTGGAAGTGGTCGCCGGAGCCGACGCGCTGGAGAAGAAAGAATAGTTTTACGCAGGAGATAAACGCACCATGAGCACAGGCGAACATCAAACGGGCAAGGTCGCACAGGTCATCGGGCCGGTGGTGGACATCGAGTTTTTCACGGAACATTTGCCGCCGATTAACAATGCCATCACCATTGATGACAAAGAACACGGCATTCACCTCACCTGCGAGGTCGCCAGCCATCTTGGTGACGACACCGTTCGCACCGTGGCGATGAGCCAGACGCAGGGCCTCGTGCGCGGCATGGAAGCCATCGACACCGGCGCGCCGATCACGGTTCCCGTTGGCGCCGCGTCACTGGGCCGCATCTTCGATCTGCTGGGCAACGTGATCGACGGCAAAGGCCCCGTGAACGCCAAGATGAGACTGCCGATTCACCGTCTCTCGCCGCCATTCGAGGAGCAGGTGCCAGCCACGAAACAATTTGAAACGGGACTGAAGTCCATTGATCTGCTCGCCCCGTTCGCCAAGGGCGGCAAAATCGGTCTGTTCGGCGGCGCGGGCGTCGGCAAGACGGTGCTCATTCAGGAATTGATTCGCAACATCGCCAAGGAACACAGCGGCTTCTCGGTGTTCGGCGGCGTCGGCGAACGCACCCGCGAAGGCAACGATTTGTACCTGGAAATGACCGAGTCGGGCGTCATCGCCAACACCGTGATGGTGTTCGGCCAGATGAACGAACCGCCCGGTGCGCGCCTGCGCGTGGCGCTCTCGGCACTCACCGAGGCCGAATATTTCCGCGATTACGAAAACAAGGACGTGTTGCTATTCATCGACAACATCTTCCGTTTCACCCAGGCTGGCTCGGAAGTGTCCGCGCTGCTCGGACGCATGCCCAGCGCGGTCGGTTATCAGCCGACGCTCGGCACGGAGATGGGCGATCTGCAGGAACGGATCACGTCCACCAAGCGCGGCTCGATCACGTCGGTCCAGGCCGTGTATGTGCCTGCCGACGACATCACCGACCCGGCGCCGGCGACGACGTTCACCCACCTCGACGGTTCCATCGTGCTCTCGCGCCAGATTGCCGAGTTGGGCATCTACCCCGCCGTCGACCCGCTGGCTTCGACCTCGCGCATTCTCGATCCGTTGGTGGTCGGCGAGGACCACTACAAGGTCGCGCGCGGCGTGCAACAGGTGTTGCAACGATACAAGGATTTGCAGGACATCATCGCCATTCTCGGCATGGAAGAATTGAGTGAGGAAGACAAGCTCACCGTCGCGCGCGCCCGGAAGATCCAGCGTTTTCTGTCGCAGCCGTTCTTCGTGGCGCAGCAGTTTACAGGCTTTGAAGGCAAGTACGTGCGTGTGGCCGAGACCATCCGCAGCTTCAAGGAAATCCTCGACGGCAAGCATGACGATCTACCCGAGCAGGCGTTCTACATGGTCGGGGTCATTGAAGAGGCGCGAGCCAAGGCCGAGAAGATGAAGGCGTAATCGCGCGACACCATGGCCGACGAGAAGACATTCCCATTCGAGATTCTCACGCTGCAGAAACTGTTCTTGCGCGAGGATGTCCGTTTCGTGATCGCCCCGGGTCAGGAGGGCGTTTTTGAGATTCTCGCCAACCATGCGCCGTTCGTCTTCGCGCTGAAGCCGGGAGCGTTGCGGATGCGCATGTCCGGCGGCCAGGACCAATATCTCGTCGTGGGTACGGGTTTCCTGATCGTGCAGAAAGATCGCACCACCGTGCTCACCCGCAGCGCCGAACGTCCCGAGGAAATTGACGTGGACCGGGCTCGTCGCGCCAAAGAGCGCGCCGAGCAGCGGTTGCAGCAGGCGGCGTCAGATATCGACTATGCCAGGGCCCAGGCCGCCTTGGAGCGCGCACTTGCGCGATTGAAGGTTGCGGAGTATGTTGGTCCGGTACGGTGAGGTTAATGACCCGGATTTCTCAAGGTTGGGTTGGGTCGGACGTGCAAGCTCGCATCGCCGCACACGTTCACGCCTGGGAAAAGATCAAGCCCCTCGGTGACAAGCGACGTTTGGAAACCTACCCGTTCGTCGCGATCTCCCGCGAATTTGGTTGCGAAGCACTACCGCTCGCCCAGCAACTTGTTCAGACCCTCAACGAACGTTGCCTGCCAGCCGTCCCATGGGTGTCCTACGACCGTGAATTACTCGACCGGGTGTCCGAGGAGTTGCACATCCAGCGGGCGATCCTCGACATGCTGGACGGCCACCGGCGAGACGAGATGAGCGAGTTGTTCGATAATATCATCAATCGCAAGGTCGATGACGCTCTCGTCGTGCGCAAACTTGCGGAAGTCATCCGCACGCTTGCGATGCACGGGCATGCCGTCCTGGTGGGCCGCGGAAGTTCACTGGTGACGCAGGATCTTCGCAACGGCCTGCATCTTCGGCTGGTTGCGCCCCGCGCCTGGCGAATTCACACCATCGCCGCCAACCGCAATTTGCCGCTTCGCGAGGCAGAGAAGACGGTCGATGAGGGCGAGAAGCAACGGAGCCACTATATCTCCACGTACTTCGTACTCGATCACGGATTCCCGTTTCACCATGACCTCGTGATCGACAACTCGCGGTTCAATCTCGTGCAGATCGTCGAGATTGTATTCGCCGCTCTGAGCGCGAGATTTGGCGATACGCTCGTGAGTGCGTAAAGATTCTTCGCTGTGCTCAGAATGACGAGCTGGCGCTCGTCACTTTTTCCAGTACGTTTCCTTCACGCCTGCTTTCTGGTTGCTCCAGCGGGCCAGCATGAACAGCGCGTCACCCAACCGATTCAGGTACGGAACCACCCACTCGCCGATCTTCTCTTCTTTGCGCAATCGCACGCAGAAACGCTCGGCGCGCCGGCAGATCGTTCGCGCCACGTGCAATTGCGCGCCCGTCGGGCTGCCGCCGGGTAAAATGAACTCCTTCAACGGCCCCAATTCTTTACCAAGTTCTTCAACCAGTTCCTCAAGGCCGGTCACGTGCTGCGGCCCGATGCCGGGCATCCCTTTCTGGAATCTGTCGGCCGGCGTGGCGAGTTCGGCGCCGAGGTTGAACAGGTCGTTCTGGATTTCGCGCAGACGCACATCGAGATCGGGATCGGCCCGCAACGCCCGCGCCAACCCAATGGCCGAATTCAGTTCATCCACGGTGCCGACGGCCCAGATGCGCGGGGAATCCTTGCTGACCCGTTTGCCGCCGGCGAGTCCCGTCGTGCCGTCGTCGCCGGTGCGGGTGACGATTCTAGTTAATCGGGCCATATTCTGTTCCTGTCATTCTGAGCGAAGCGAAGAATCTCACTCCGTTTGAATCGAGACCCTTCGCTACGCTCAGGGTGTTAGCCTGCGGCTAACATTTCTGGAATTTCGCGGGAATCAGGCACATGAACTTGAATGGCTTTCCCGCCGCGTTCTTGAACTGGTGTTGCTCGTCCGCAGGGATGTAAAGTACGTCACCCGGTTTAATCGGCACTTCCTTGCCCTCGCGCCAGACCGTGCCCTGTCCTTCCATCACGTAAATCTCGTGTTCGTAGGGATGATGATGCAGCGGCGTATGGCCGCCGGGCGCGACCTCAAAGACGCGCATCGCAAAATTCGGCGCGCCATCGCGAGCCGTCACGGCGAGTTTCACCTGGCAATCCTTCGCGCCGTCCATGTCCACCTTTACCGACGGAATCTCTTTCACGCTGGCAATTTTCATCAGGCATGCTCTCCCATATCTTTCGCTTTTCTAGCATAAACGCTATCATGGAAGCCATGAAAAGCTATCGCAAGGAACTGTGGTTCAATCTCCCCTCCCGACGCGGATTCGTCAACATCACCCCGGACGTGGAGACCTGTCTGCGAGAAAGCGGGGTCAAGGAAGGATTCGTTCTCTGCAACGCGATGCACATCAGCGCCAGCGTGTTCATCAACGACAACGAGTCCGGCTTGCATCAGGATTTCGAGCGGTGGCTGGAGAAGCTCGCGCCCGAAAAACCCCATTCCCAGTACGCCCACAACTCAGGCGAAGATAACGCCGACGCCCATCTCAAGCGCACCATCATGGGGCGGGAAGTCATCGTCGCGATAACAAACGGTCAACTCGACTTCGGCCCGTGGGAGCAAATCTTCTACGGCGAATTCGACGGCAAACGCCGCAAACGCGTCCTCGTGAAGATCATCGGGGAGTGACTAACTGATTCCCGAGCCCAGTTGTTTCTGACAGAAAAAAACGGAACTTCAAGCGCGGGCTTCGGCGACCAACCGATGACTGCGTTCGCCGGAAGCGCGGCTCAAGGCAAGGGCCGATACCGCAAATAGCGCCATGAATCCCCAGTCGCCAATAATGGTGCCACGGAGGAATGGGAGACCGGCAGCGTAGCATTCCATCAACCCGGAGACCGTTTTGGCATAGGGCGTGTTGGCCAGGCTCATGCCGAAGAGCCACACAGCGAAGTTGCTGATGAAGAAAAACAGGAAGGGCGTGGCGATCACCGCACCGATCTTGCTGCCGAGTTTCCGGTCGCGCGCCCACAAGCCCAGCAGGCCGATCAGCAGGAATGCGCCGTAGTCGAACGCACGCGGCCAGTAGAACATCGGGTATCCCATCGAGACGTTGAGCAGGATGTCCGTCACGGCCAGCACGGCCAGCGGCACCCACAACGCGTAGCGGCGTCCCATATACATGCCGCCGAGCAGGGCCATCGCGCCCACCGGGGCGACGTTCCACCAGTGGAATTCATGCGCTGTCAGCCGAAATATCCCGGCCGCAATAACCATCAAAATCGCTAAAATCATTTTATTGTCTCCAGACCAAACCTGACCCTATTTTGAGAGGGCTGCAAGTGAAATTCAACTCGAAAAGTGGTTGTGTCAACTGCTTGCGTACGAACCGTTAGCGCATCAGGCTGAGCTGTGCTAAGGTAACAGGTGGTTCCAAGCGAACAAGCCTACAGTCGAATTCAGCGGCGTGTCGATCGCCTCGCGTTTCTCATTGTGGCGACGGACATTTCCGAACGCGACATCTCCATCGAACGCCTGTTTCTGAAAACCGAGGCCGCCCGTTTGTTTCCAGATCGGTTTAAATTCTACGAGATGTTGTACGAAAGCCGGTTCGACCGACTCGTCGAGCAGTTTCGACGGAACCGTTAGGGCTTGCCCCGCGGGGCCATCAGTTTCTCCAAACCATCCGCCACGGCGTCGGCGTACTCACGAAAGATGCTTTTCATCGGCGTACCGTTCACGTCGCGCATCCCCTCGTAATCACCGAGCTGGATCCGCTCGTACACGACGCGGTTGTTCATGTAGTACGGTTCGAGGAACACGACGGGGCCATTGTAGAGCCGGTTGGCGGCAAGGTTGCGGGCGAAAACATAGGGGTTGTCGCCAACGTGGATCGCGCCGCTGGTCGGTCCGTATTCGACCGGTGGCAGCTTCGTGGCGCTGGCCATGGCGGTGGCGATCGCTTCGGCCACCGTCTGCTCGACCGGATGAGAGCGCTCCAGCAGCTTGGAGAACAACCGCAGCTTCTGGTCGTCGTCCTTCAACTCGGACGCGAGATAGTCACCGTGCACGAACACAACGAGCCGGTTGTCGTCGACAAGGTTCTGGCATTGGTCCCATTCGACGGCGTTAAAGTGCATGCAGATGGTGAGATCAGGTTTGATCTGCTCGTTGACCAGGCGCGCCCGCGCCGCGATTTCGGAACTGCGGTAGAAGAGTTGTTCAGCCCGTTTGCGAACCGCGTCGGCGCGCGCCGCGTCGCGATCCAGCGGCGGGAAAGCGTCAAAGCGAGTGAGCGGGATGTCCTGTTCGGCTTGGGCGCGGAAGTCGTCGGGGCGTTTGTCGGTGACGGGCTCAAAGTTGTCCTTCGTGAGAAAGACCTCCATCCCTGCGGCTTCGAGCCGTGCCTTCAACAATCTGGCCGCGGTGAGGTTCAGCACGGCTTCCTGTACGGGGCGGTCTTTGCCGCGCTGGAAGAAGCGTTCCTCCACGCGCGCCCATTCGCCGCCGATGTGACCGGGGTCGAGGGCGATGCGCTTGAGGGGCAATGAAGAATGGGAGGCGGGGGATGAAGCAGTCGACGAGAAGCGAAGGGTGAACAGTGCATTGGTTTTTTCGGGAGTGGAGAAGACGGTGACGGAGTTTGTGCCAAATGTCAGGTAATTCGTAAGCGCACCGGACGGACAATAAACGCTGGCGAGCAGTCCCTCGAACTCAGTGCGGGAAATCGCTCGTTGGTAGCGTTCCAGCGCAGACCAATCCGCTGCGCAAACACTTGTGCTCCAAGCAGCTGCGGCAATCACAGTTAAGAGCCGGGTTCGTCCCATTCCGCAGGGCTCCATTGGAGGATCTCGTTGATTTCGTCGAAACAGTGGATGCTCTCGGACGCGAAGTAGCGGTCGCGGTCGAGGGCATCGAGTTCTTCGCTCATATCCAACTCGGTGCAGTCGCGGACGTAGTGGTGTGTGACGTTGAGCTTGCGGACACGGGCGACACTGATGGCATCGAGCAGATCGTAGTACGCGCCCGTTTCCTCGCTTTCGACCAGCGGTAACGCGAACATCTGCTCGTTGGCCGCGCCAAAATCATCCCGATCGACGGGCGCAAGTCTCACGCGTTCGTCATCAATCTCGGATTCAAGTTGAAAGAACTGGAAGGCGCCATCGAGGAGATGACGGCGGAAACCAAAGGGTTGATACTCGTCCAGTATTTCGGTGATATGGGCGATCTGGCGCGGATCGAGCAGTCCACGCATCCCTTCGCCCCAGTAGATGTCCTGGCTGGATTCCGCAACCCACCAGTTCCCATCGTCGCCAAGGCGGGCGATGATCCAGTTCGGCGGAGTCGGTTTTGCCTTCGTCATTTGGTACGGGGGGAATTCTGCCAAAACTGCTTTGCATTTTGCAACGCGCATCGCCAGAATTCGCTTTGTGGCCAACGTCCTGGAATATCTTGGGAAGCGACCGCAAATCGGCGTGGGTGTGTTTCTGGCCGACAGCGCAAGGATAATCGGCGACGCCGAGATCGGTGACCACGCCAGCGTCTGGTTCGGAAGCGTCCTGCGCGGGGACATCAACCGCGTCGTCATCGGCCATCACACGAACATCCAGGACAACAGTGTGTGTCACGTTGCCGACGAATTTGCGTGTGTGGTAGGCAATTACGTGACGGTCGGCCATTGCGTAATCCTGCACGGATGCACCGTGGGCGATGAGGTCCTGGTGGGGATGGGGGCCGTGTTGATGAATGGCGTGGTGGTGGGCGAGCAAAGCATTATTGGCGCGGCCGCGTTGTTGACCGAAGGGTTGCAGGTGCCACCGGGGTCGCTGGTGTACGGTTCTCCTGCGAAGGTGGTCAGTCAGGTTGGGCCGACGGAACGGGCCAAGATCAAGGGTTGGGCGGAGAAGTACTGCCGCGTGGCGGGGAATTACCTCAGACCCAGCCGCTGACGGCCGACTTACGAGCCGGACGGTATCGGCTCTGTCGCCGACACGTGCGTGCTGCTCGTCGTTTCATTATTGGCGGTGCGGATCTGGATTTGATCGCCCTCCTCGGTGCAAGAGCCCTCGAGCGCCCCGACAGGGACCTCCAGGACGTACACGGATTTCTTGACCACGCAGGTACGATAAGGCGGCAGGGCCTTGACGGCGCGAATCACGTGCAAATCCTTGTCGAGGAAGAGCACGTCAATGGAGAACCGCATCCCGATCGTATGGATGCCGTAGCACCGGTCCAGGAGCAAGCCTTCGCCCTTCTCAAATCGCCCGCGGTTGAGCAACCCCACCATGCGCTTGAGCACCGTATTGGCGAAATGGCACTTGTCAGAGACAATCGTTTTCTTGGTGGCGTTGACCAATACCATGACAATTCGCTCCGGCGCCGATTATTGTCCCAATTGGTTCCACACGCTGACCAACGCGGGGCCAAGCAGAACGATGAATAGCGCTGGGAAAATGAAAAATACCAGCGGAAAAACTATCTTGATGGGCGCCTTCATCGCCTGTTCCTGGGCACGCTGACGGCGGCGCGTGCGGATCGAATCGGCCTGGATACGAAGCGTGTTGGTAATGCTGCCGCCCAAACGGCTGGCATGCACCACTGCCGTAATGAACGTCTTCAGGTCGTCGACTCCCGTGCGATTGCCAAGGTCATCCAGGGCTTCCAGGCGGGGTTTTCCCAGGCGGATCTCGTTGAGCGTCTTGGAGAACTCCTCGGCGAGGGGCCCTTTGATTTTGCGCATCGTGTATCCGACGGCGGCATCGAAACCCATGCCCGCCTCCACGCTGATCGAGAGAATGTCAATTGAGTAGGGCAGATTCACCAGTATCTGATCCTGCCGGAGCCGCACTTTTCGGCCGAGCACGAACTGGGGCAAGATGTACCCGCCAAACGCCCCGATCAACAGGTAGGCAATGTTCCACGGATCCGAGTACTTGAAATCGCCGCCGGGCGTCGTGCCCAGCGCCAGAATCGCCAGGAACACCAGAATCACACAGCCCGCTGCGCCGAACCAGCACAGCCCGATCAATTGCACGGCCGTCACGCGGGGATACAGGCCCGCCATGACGAGCTTCTTTTGCGTGCGTTCGGCCACTTCTGTCGGCGTGTATCCACGGAATAATCTCGCCACCGAATCGCCGAGGGGCAAGAGGACGCGCTGGACAAACGGCTTTGCCAGTTCCTCCTCGGGCGTCTCCGCATCAGCCGTCATGATGCGTTCGATACGTTTCTCGACGGCGAACTGAGAGGAGGTACGGTAAAATCCGACAGCACCCAGAATGACCGCAACAAAGATTGTGAAAATGGCCAGAATAAGCATGGGCTACACCTTGATGGAAATCACCTTGTAAATGACGTAAGCGCCGACGAGTTGCAGGCATAAGCCAGCAGCCAGCAACACCTCACCCAATGAGACATTGTATCCCCATAGATGCCCCATAATGGGGGGACCGAACATGGAGTTGAAATAGTCGGGTGCATAGAGCACGAGGATCCCCACCACCGCAAACGGCAACAACCCAACAACCAGTCCCGAGAGCTTGCCCTGGGTGGTCAACACGCGTATGTCGCCCTGGATGCGTAACCGCTCCCGGATCGTTTCCGCGACCTTTTCCATGATTTCGGTCAGGTTGCCACCGACATCCTTCTGAACGAGATACGCGCCGATGACGATGTCCAGATCCTGGCTGTTCACGCGCCGGCCGAGGTTCAAGAGCGCGTCATCGACCGTCACGCCGAGGTTGACCTCCCGTAACATGCGGTTCAATTCTTTCGAGATCGGATCGCTCATTTCCTTGGCAACGAGTTCCAGGCCCTTGATAAACCCGTAGCCCGACCGCAAGGAATTGGTGAGCAGCATGAGCGCGTCGGCCAGTTGTTTGACAAATTTGACGCGTCGGCGGGTTTGATGCGAGCGAACCACAAACACCGGTACCACAAAGCCGCAAACCGCGAGAATGATCCCGCTGTGCAGGTAGCCGAGGCCGTAACGACCAAACAAGAACCCGAAAGCGGCCAGGACCACCCGCAACAACAAATACTCGGATGGACGCATCGGAATGTCCGCGCGGGCAAGTTCGTCTTCCAGGTGGGTCATGTACCCCGATCCCAGAAGCATGCGAAACAGCCGGGGAACCTGACTGGTCGGCTGTAGCTCAGCTTGGGCCGTTCGGGCGGCTTCTTCCTCGATGGTGGCGTATGTCTCCAGCCGTTCCTCGATGATGGCCCGGCGGCGGGTCGATCGCAAATAAAGGCCGTAGCCGAGCAACCCGCAGGCTGCCACGGCCAGGACCACAATGATCAGGAGGTTGTTATCCATGCAACTGAATCTCCCCCGCTCTCTTGAAGATTTCCGGAGGTAAATGAATCCCGGATGCATTGAAGCGTTCAATGAACTTCGGGACCATGCCGGTGGCCTGCATTGTTCCCAAGACCTTGCCCCCTTCGCCGATGCCCTTTTGCTGGTACGCAAACAGGTCCTGCAACACAATCACCTGGCCTTCCATGCCCTGGACTTCGCTGACACTAACCACTTTGCGGCTGCCGTCGCTCAGACGACCCACCTGCACGATCAGGTGAATGGCCGCGGCCACCTGCTCGCGGATCGCGCGGGAAGGCAGATCCATCCCCGCCATCATGACCATGGTCTCGATACGGGCCAGCGCGTCGCGGGGCGTGTTGGCGTGAATCGTGGAAATGGAACCTTCGTGGCCGGTGTTCATCGCCTGCAACATGTCCAGCGCCTCGCCGCCACGCACTTCGCCGACCACGATGCGATCAGGGCGCATGCGCAGACAGTTGCGGACGAGATCGCGAATCCTGATTTCACCCTTGCCTTCGATGTTGGGCGGGCGCGATTCCAACCGCACGACGTGTGGTTGGTGCAGCTTCAATTCCGCGGCGTCTTCGACAGTGACCACGCGCTCGCTCTCGGGTATGAACGAGGAAAGCACGTTCAACAGTGTCGTTTTGCCGGCACCCGAACCGCCGGAAACCAGGATGTTCAGCTTGATTTTCACACACGCGGCCAGAAACGCCGCCATGCCCTGGGTAACCGTGCCGAAGCCGATGAGGTCTTCGACGGTGTAGGGGTCAACCGAGAATTTACGGATCGTCAGCACCGGGCCGTTGAGCGAGAGCGGCGAGATGATGGCGTTGACACGGGAACCATCGGGGAGGCGTGCGTCAACCATCGGGCTGGACTCGTCCACACGACGGCCGAGCGGGGTGACAATCTTGTCGATGACGTGACGGATATGCTCGAAGTCCCGAAATTGAATGTCCGTCAATTCCAGCTTGCCAAAACGCTCACAGTACACCTGGTCGGGTCGATTGACCATGACTTCGGTGACGGTTGGATCGCGCAACAGCGGCTCAATGGGACCGAAGCCGAGGATTTCGTCGGCCATATCGGACACGAGCCGGTTGCGCATCTGGCGCGAGAACGGCAGTTTCTCCGAGCGAAGCTTTTCTTCAACGAGTTCCTCGACACGGCGACGCAACAGCGCCTCATCCCCCTTCTCGAGCAGCTTCTGGTCGATGTTCTGGACCAGATACGCCAGGATCGCGTTCTTGGACTCCGAATATAATTGCGCACTGATTTCAGGGGTAGTCGCCATAATATGCCGCTCTTTGTTCTAGCTCAAACTCATTGCATGAACGAAAACCATTTCCCTGTCCGTTTCTTCTCAAAGGAGGCGCCCGGCGCCATGGCCTCCGCCAGTCCCAACAGCGCCCGCGTCACCGGCTTGTTTGGACTGGTGCTGACAAAGGTTTGTCCCAGGTTCACCGACGAACCCACGAGCGCGTCGTCGCTCGGGATTTGGGCCGTCACCGGAAACTCCAGGATTGTCTCAACCTCCGTCGGAGAGATTTCCTTCGAGGTGGTCGTCCGATTGACGATCACTCGGATTTTTTCTTTCGGGTAGTTGGCAGCCAGGAGGTTCTTCAAATACAACTTGCCGTCGCGCAGACGCGGCAAATCCATGCCCACCACCACAAGGATCAGGTCCGAGTAATCCATTGCGGCGAGAGTCGATTCCAAATTGGCGTAGCCCGTATCGACAATGATATATTCGTAATGCTCCCGAAGTGCTTCCAGGATGCTTTGCACCATGTAGCGGGAAAGCGTCGATCCATCGAAGGTCCCGGTCAATGGCGCGGGCAGGACCGACACGCCGGTCGGGTGTTTCGACATGACACTGTCCACGACATCGTAGTCGATGCCTCCGAAGCCGGGAAGGAGGTCGCCGAGTGTCCGTTTCGGTGACACATCCAACAGCATGGCGACATCGCCGCCCCAGAGGTTCAGGTCCACCAGCGCGACGTTCTCACTGGTCCTGGCGAGGGCGACAGCAAGATTGGTGGCAATCACGGTCTTCCCACAACCGCCACGCGGACCGGTGATGGTAATGACCCGATGCTTGGGGGCTTCGGGTTGAGTTGCCGCCGGGGCGGGGGGAGCCGTGCCGGCTCGCTTGGACGCCTTGGCCTGGAGGGCGGCCACTTTGCGGACTTCTTCGAGCAAACGGTCGGCTGTGAGGGGGCGGGTAACGAATTCCTTGATGCCGGCGCGCAACATCTTGTGCCAGACTTCCTGACCTTCCGAACCCGTGAGAATGAGGATAACACCCACTTCGGGCAGGTCCGCGCTGATCTGTTCGGCGGCCGCCAGCCCGTTGACCACCGGCAGATCCTCTTTGATGAGGACGACGTCAGGCCGGTGGCGGGTGACGAGATCCAAACACTCCTTGCCGTCCCGCGCTTCCCCGACGACCTGAATGTCTGATTCGCCCGCAAGCAGGCTCTTCAGCTTTTCTCGTTCGCCCAACTCATTTTCGGCGATGATGACGTTGATGTGATCCATGTCGATGGCCTACATCCCCTTGCCAGTAACCTAGCACATCCGATACCGGCAATCCTCCTTCATCACTGTCCCCTGATTCTACTCTGCCGGCCGGGCCGGAGAGAAGTTCGTTGATGTATCCGGTGTCGGGGCCGCAGTTGCTGCCGCGTTCGAACCGCCGCCCGCCGGCTTCGCGTTCTTCACCTTGGATTTGGTCGGCGAATCGTCGGATGAATCGTGATGGGGGAATCCGAGATGGTCGGGATGATGCAAACCCCAGTCGTCCTTGATGGCATTATCATGCTCGCGCTCGTCGGCCTTGTCCTCATCACGACGGCCAATCACGCCTCCTTTATGCCATGTGGTCACCCACTGTTTCATTGCGGGCGACTCCGCCCCGGTGGCCACGAGGTTGTCTTGAGGGTTTCTCAATATTTCCGGCGTCATGAAGAACAGAACTTCTCGCTTGGCCTGGTCGAACTGCTTGTCGCGAAACAGCGCGCCAAGCACCGGAATGTCACCCAACCAAGGGAGCTTCCGCATAAAGTCCTTGCTGACGTTGTTCTCCAGCAAGCCGCCGATGACGATTGTCTGTCCGTCGTTGACTTGCAGGACCGTGTCCGCAGATTTGTCGCTGATGACGGGGAGCCCACTGAAGCTTTGTCCGGTGAGCTGACTGACTTCCGCATGAATGGTCGTGTTGATGCGGTTTTCGCTGTCGGCCACCGGCTTGATCTTCATGCGCACGCCGACCTCTTTGAATTCCACCGTGAACGATTGGGGTAACTGTTCGACAATCGGAATCTCCGACCCGACAAGAAAGCTCGCTTCTTTGCCGCTGAACGTCACCAACGTAGGCTCGGATAGCAATCTTGCGTAACTCTTGGAAATCAACACATCCAGGAGCACGTCCAGGGTGACGGTATTGGGCTGAATCGTGGTTCCGGGCGTGCCGAATTCGCTCGAGGTGGGAATGAAACCGCTGACAATGGAACCCCCGCCCATGTACTGCATCGCGTACTGCACTTGACCTTCAGGCCCAAACCACTGGAACCCGATGTTCTTGATGGCTTCCGTATTTACTTCCGCAATGCGGGTGCGCACCCTGATTTGGCGGGGTTTCACGACCTCGAGCAGATTCACGACCTGGGGCTTGAAGGCAGTGGCGACCTGGACGGCGCGTTGCGCGGCGAGTTCGTCGTCCACCTTGCCGTCGAGCACCAGCGAATCGCCAATGGCCCGTACGGTAATGTTCGAGTTCCCGATCATCTCACGAATGGTCAGCGCCGCGGCGTCGTTGACCACCTGGATGCGGGTCAACTGGGTCGGCGAGCCGTCGTTTTTGACGATCGTCAAGCTGGTGACGCCGGCCTTTTTGCCGATGACACTGAGTTCCTTGTCAGAAAGTGGTACCACGTCCGCGCACAGGGGGTCGGCAATGGCGACTTTCGCGATGTTCTCACCAGGAATCGTGACCGCTTCGCCGACGCCCACCTGAATGCTCTGCTGAGCACAAGCGTACGGAGCCGAGAACAGTCCGAGCGCCAACACGGCCATGATCATCCCCACTACTGCGCTCCATTGGTTCTTCTTCATCTCTATGTGTCCTTTCGATGTGTCCATTTGTTTCGAAACCCCTGCTGGCGGTTCCTATTGTGTCGGCACCGTCGTCTCTTGTGTGCCTCGGACAATTGTGATTTCCGAGCGCTGACGGTTTGACGGCGAAATAATGATCGGGGTGGATGGTGAATCCGGGGTGCGTGGGGTCATTTCAAATGTCTTCGACCCCTGGATATCCTTCACGGTGACGCCCTGGCTCCAGTCGACGATCTTCTTGTCCGAAGGCGCGCGAAGCATCACGCGCAGCACACCCGCGCGATCCGCTGCCATCAGAAGCTCGGCTTCCTCGGGTTTGACCGCAAGCGTCATCGAGCTCCTGGCACCCGTTGGCCCCTGGGTATTCGTCTCGGCTTGGTTGACTGCCAAGACAAGAACGTTCTGAAGCACCAGCCGTGTTGTCTCCTGATGCGTGTTGGGTTCGGAGTATGTCGCTAAAATGTCTACGTGGTCACCGGGCTTGACGGCATTGCCGGCGGCACTGATTTCGCTGGCCGCAATGGCCATGGCCCGCATGCCTTCCGGGATGTCATAGGAGAGGCTTGGTGTCTGGCCCTCCGCCAGGAGGTCTGATGATCGAATCTGCTCCTTGGCCTTAAGTCGCACCAGGGTAACACGCCCTTCCACCTCCTTGCGGTCCAGCACGGCTCCGGGGGTGAGGAGATCTTTGGGGTAGGGCATCAACGTAATCATGTCACTGGTAACCTTGGTGCGCGACGGGATGTCTTCCCGAGCGACTACGATCGGAACCCAGTGCTCCTTGGCCTGCTTCTCTAGATTGCTTTCAAACCGGTAAATCCAGTAGACCGCGATTAGCCCTAGAGCTACCGCCGCCAAAATGAAACCGCCAGCACCTGGTTTTTTAGCCATCGAGTCCTCCTTGTCCAACTTTTTGACCTAAGACAAGCAAATGCTGTGCCTTCAATAAAGAAAAAGCAATGTCAAAATTGAGAAAGGCTGGAAATCGCGGTGCGATTGCGCACTCATGACGGTGCGACATCCGAAATGACCACGAGAACCAATCGCCGACCCAGAAACCCTCAAAAATGTTCAACCTACATATCAAAGTCACAATCCCCATCATCTCCTCGAATCGCTGCATCGAGGCAGTTTCATGGCCATTTATGCCCTCGATCCACTTCTCGCGAAACCCGTGTGGCCACGGCAGTCCGAGCAAAGAGAACGGCCCAGAGAGCCAACACGATGCGCAGAATGGATCACCACTTCAGGCTGATGGATGTGCCAAGCCAGAAGTTAACGAGAAAGAAAAGCCAAGGGGGTGAAGAGGTTGCTACCTCGTTCACCCCCATCTTGGGCATGTTTTAGTTGCCAAGTTACGGCAAGTTCGCATTCACGCTTGACAGCGTGTTATTGATATGGGAGCCGAGACCCTTCAGCACCAATACCGCTACGACAGCAATAAGCGCCAGAATCAGCGCGTATTCAACCAAGCTCTGGCCCTTGCGCGACTTCAAACCGGCGTACAGTTTTCGGAGTGTTTTCTTCATCACATTCACCTCCTTCATCTGATATCTGATTCTCTTGTTCATCTACCTATCCGACAGACTTCCGTTTACGTCCACTTATGCCAGCAGCATACGTGCCACGGACTTGGTAGCCGCGAACCTGCGCGGATGAGATACACTGAAAGATTTGTGCAACATCCTTTTCGTAAACAGATTAAGATACATACACAAACCACTGCCCATGAGTGGTATCCTGATGGGGTACAAGGACGAATTCCCATTCCTGACCAATGGTCTGAACATGTCATGATGGAGTGTCCAGTTTTTGGACACTCTCATTCTCGTCGGTGCAAAACATACAGCTTAAGACTTGAATGGTTCGTCAATAATGCCGCCCGCCTCAGGTCGAAATTGGACTGGAATAAGTCAATGCTTTCGTCTGGAGGCACAACGAGAACAACCTGTTCTCCATCGGCAATCTTGAATTCGCTCTCGAACGCGGTTTTATGCTGGTACCCGATCCATGCTCTCGTGCCCGCCGTGCCGGGTGTGGTAGCCTGGGGGGGCAACAACACATTCCGGTACTCCGGCAAGTAGTACGCGAACTGGGTAAATCCCCAGTACCAATTCTCCAAGCGGTGGCAGATGATGACGTCGCCAGGGGGCCAGTGACCCCGAATCTCACGGAAACAGGCCGCCAATTCTGTGTCGTGGTCGCGAATTTCCACGCCGCTCAGGGTCAATCCCGGCAGCAGGCGGGTTGTCCAACGCGGTGACCAGACGAATACGACCGTGTTGACGGTGATCACCACGATCAACACACAACCAAAAGCCCACGTGCGACCGGCCTCGGACGTCGCGAGCCGTTCCGTAAACTTGATCAGCCCGAGGCTCGTCAGAACCACCAATGCCGGGAGAAAATCCAGTATGTGCCCCGGCATGGCCACATACATCAGCATGTCCAAGAGCAACATCGACATCAGCCAAAGCAGCAAAACCTCAAACTGCGTTCTGTTCTTCCGAGAGGAATCATCGGGGGATCCCCGAAGAGCCCGGCAGACGAACTCCGTCAACGCAATGATCCCGGCAACAGAGAGGCCGGTCAAGCAGGCGCTTCCCACACAATGGACGGTGCTTGCCAGCGCTTCGGCGCCCCCGCCCGCCCATACGAACCGCGACGCATCGATCTGACTTTTCAGTCGAAGCAGATGAAAGTACGAAGCGATACCGCCCGCCGACTTCACAGTCGGCACAAACCACAACAGGGAAAAGCCAAGGAGCAATGCGGCGGCCGATACCAGCTTGTAACCGCGCGGCCGCGCCGAGCGCCACAGGACATATAGCCACACGGGAATCAGAGAGGGCGCGCTCTGCTGGCGGACGCCCGCAACGGCGGCGAGCAGGGCCGCCATCACGACGATTCGGGACCAAGTGGCTCCTTGCTGGACCGCCCGCCAGCACGCGAACACGAAGGTCACAACCAACGCGCTGTCCACAATGGTCGTCAATGCGATCTCACTGTGGAACCAAGACAGCGGACTGGTCAGGAGTATCAACCCCGTCCCCAAGCCGCACCGCCGCCCGAACATCGATGTCGCGAGCAGCCAACCCACCATCGTCAGCCACGCCCCCGCGAGTACGCTCAGCCACACGAGCGCTGCATGAGGATCACCAACCAGAGCATTCAACAGCCGGCCTAATGCGATATACAGGTAAAAACCCGGCGGGTGGGGCTGGTTGATCCGGATATCGTAGTGGACAACCGCGAGCGCCAGCTGGGCGCTGTCCCAGTGGTACGCGAGTTGACTGCGGAAGGGTATGCGCAACGCGAGAGCCGCGACGAAAAACGCCGCCGCGATGCCAAGATCGGCCTTGCTCAATTCCGGCCCGCGATCGAGATCGGCTTTCATCCCGCAATCGCCTGGTCTGTCCTCTCGGCGCACTTTGATGGTTTGGTCGTTCTCCATGCAATCCTTTGCGCGCACCGACATTTCACCGCGCTATGGCGTTGGCGCCGCGGGTGGCAATGGCGGGAAATAATGTTCGTAATATACTGGAAAATGATAGTACGCCAATTGACGCTGCCGCCACGTGCCCAACACATTGCGCAATGAGTCTGCCAGCGCGGGACGCCGCACGCAAAGATCCTTGGTTTCCCCGGGATCTGTTTGCACATCGAACAGGCTCTCCGTTGCACGCAGGCGGTCATGCTGATACTTCCAACGACCGTTCCACAATACGGCATCCGCGCGCGCGATCGGGTTCTCGACGTGAAAGAACAACAGCCGCGTATCGGGCGATGGCCGCCCGGGCGCCAGCACGTCAATCCCTTGGAAATTTGGATGTGGTGGCAGACCAAGCAAGCCCATCGCGGTTGGCAGCAAATCAACGAGCTCGACTGGATAGTCATCCACGTGGGGCGTGATCAATCCGGGCGCGCATATCAGGCAAGCCGTTCGAATCACGGGTTCGATCGGCTCACGCGCGTGGGAGACATAGTCTTTTTCGTGGAACGCCTCGCCGTGATCGCCACTGAGGACAAAGATCGTGTGGGAGAACTGGTTGTTCGCACGCAGGCCCTGCACGAGGCGTCCGATGTGCCGGTCGCATTCGTGCAATGCGTTGTAGTAGGCATTCCGGACCACGGGCACCTTCTCGACCGGGTATTCGAGGAACCCGGCGGGGAAATCAATCGTCCCTGGCTGGAAGGGTCTTTCAGCCCCCGGTGGCAGCTTATAGGGAAAATGCGGGGTCTGCAGGTTCAGCCCGAGGAAGAAGGGTTTGCCGTCCTCAGCCTGTTTGCCAGCCCAGGCGATCGCTTTGTCCACTGTTTGTGCATCCGGGAGATTATCGAAACTCAGTTCGGCATGCGCCGATGATCCCCCATGTTCGGGATCGTAAAACAAATCCAGTTGTGAGGTTTTCAGGAAATTATCCATGCCACCCCAGCCTTCGTTTTGGGACGAGATGATCGCCGTGGCGTAGCCGGCGGGCTTCAACACATCATAGAACAGCGTTTTCGGCCACGGATCGTTCGCATGAAAGTACAGATGCCGCACCGTTCGCAACGGAAACAGCGAGGAATACAACGCCGTGGTCGAATAATCGGTGTGGGTGGTCTGCGAATACGCCCGGGTGAACTGGACGCCATTATGCGCCAGGGCGTCTACCGCCGGCATCACCTCCCGCCCCTGTTGCCACAACCCCACCACGTCGTGGCGCATGGATTCGACGGTAATCAGCACCACGTTCGCGCGATTGGTCACTCGCGCCGTGCGATTCCAAGCCTCCGCTTCCTCCAACGGCCGCAGGTCCGCCGGCCTGAGACACGGCACGATTTGCTCGCGTAACGATGACGACAGGCAGCTGGCCACCAGCGTGGCTGCGGGATGCAAACAATTGCGAACCGCGTCCTGCGCACGGCCAATCTGCGAAAGGTCGTTGTTGTTGCGGCTCGCCGACAGCAACAGCAGCCAACCCAGTCCCAGGCTATACCATGCCAGCCGTCGCGACCGACGAAGTTCCAGCTTGTCCGCCGTCAACCATTGTCCGTCAGCCAGCCAGGGCCCCCCGCACAAAATCGCGGCCGCCACCGCCGTCAGAATGGCCAAGGTGACAGACACTGTGCCGCGCTCCGCCTGTCGCGCGAACATCCAGAGTAGATGGAAATTGCCTACTGTGAAATGTACGGCGTCCCAGTCGAGAAACCGGCTCGTGTGCAAATACACCCCCCAACTCACTGCATACACAATCAGGACGACCGCCACTAACGCAATCCACGCCACCCGCGCCAAAGGATGTCGCAACCGTCGGGCCGCCAGCCACATCACCCATCCCATCGTCACCCAGAACCACGCCGCAAACTCGATCGCCAACCATCGCGCGCTTTTTGACACATCGTAAATATTGTCTTTGACGCACCCGAGCAATGTCAGCTCTGTCGCCACCGCGACCACAATCACCAGGAACACCCGTGGATTTGGTGAAATACTGGCAACCAACCAACGCCATATCGGCACGGCGTCACGTTGTGCGGTTTCGGTTTCTCGACCCACAGCCATCGTTCTAATCCGCTGATCCGATAAAGTCGAGCGGGGATGTTACCGATTCCCGAACCACCAACAGGAGGCCTGGCACGTGGAGATTCCGCACCCCTCGCTGGAACGAAACGGGCTTGAACCGCACGGGACCAGCTTCATCCGCTGACGAGGGCGGCGGTCAGCTTTCGATGGCTCCACATCTCTCGCCAGAAGAAGGCCCCCAACCCCAGGACTCCATATAGTGGAATGTCGTTCACGAAGATGTACCAGGTCGGGTGCCGCTGGAAAAAATCCGGGGGATTCAGGTGGTTCAGGGCCAGCACAATCAAGGTCAACCAGATGACTTGCGACAGCGTGGGTCGTGCCGCAACGCGGAGCGCCGCCACCGTCAGCGGAAACACCAGAAAAACAAAATAGTGCCCCTGCACGGTGACCGTTCCAACCAGCATGGCAACACATAACAAACAAAACTGCATTTCCGGATCGCCCGGAGCTCTCCCACATACGCAATAGGCGCCGGCGATCACGCCCAACCCGGTCATCGTTCCCGCAAACCACCACCACTGCTTCTCGCTGGGCGATGGATGGAAGCCATGATGCGCGTAACCAAGATTGGTGACCAGGCCCGACAGCGAGTAGTTGAAGGTGCGCCCGATCTCGTCCCCGACGCCGGCGGGGATCGAGTATTGGAAGAAATCGCGCCAGAGACCGGGTCCGGTGAGGACGACAACCGCGAGAACAAACCCAATGACTCCAAGCAATCGATGCCAGCGGGCGCGGACACCGCCGATTCCGCGCCACAGGAACCACGGCAGTAAGACGAACGGATAAAACTTGAGGATTCCCGCCGCCGAAATCGCCAGGCACGCCCAACCGGGTTTGCCAGCCCGGTGCGCCGCATACGCCGCCAATACCAAGGCGGCCAAAAATAACTGGGTCTGTGAGAAGAGGAGATTGTAGGTCACGCTTCTTGAGGTGATCGCCAGCATGGCGACAAATAACCAACCCCTCGCCGATAATCTTTCACCCAGCAGCCGCCGCGTCAGCCGCAGAATGACCATCAGACTGCCGATCTCCACGGACACCCAGATCGCGTACGCCGCCCGCGGCGGCAGCGCGGCCAGGGGCACGAACAACCACAGAAAACTCGGCGGATAGCCGGCCACTGGCAAGTGTTCGGTATACGTGAACCCCCGCGCCGCACTCATCGCCTGGATCGACGTTCGATAGGGATTCTGCCCCTCCACCAACATCCGGCTGCCCACATAGTAGTGATTGAAATCGTAATCATTCCATCGCGACGGAAGCACGACGGGCCACCGGGAAATGAGCACCAGCAGGACGACGACAGCCCCCACGTCCAGCAGGCGATTCTGCGCCAGGCGCCTCAACCAGTTCATGGGCCTCTCCGCATGTCGTCCTGCATTATCACATCCCCTCGTCCAGTTCGACGTTGAACATTGCGGCGTGGCTCCGTAAGCTGCCGTCAATGGCGGCGAACGGAAATGTCCCCGAGACGGAGAGTCGTCCACAACCAACCTCCGGCCCGGTATCGTATGGCGGCGTCCTGCCGTGGCTGATGCCGTCGCTCACGCAATGGTTGTGGCTGGTCATCCTGCTGATCCTGCTCGCGCAACCGTGGCGCACGATGATGGCCGCCAGCGATGGCGACACCTGCCTGCATTGGCGTGTCGGGGAATACATGCTGCAAACCGGCCACCTCATCCGCACCGATGTGTTCTCGCATACGCGTTTCGGCCAACCGATCGTCTCCAAGGAATGGCTGTCGGAAATCATTTTTGCCCTGGCCGGTCGGGTCTGGGGTCTCTATGGCTTGTGCGTTGTGACCGCGCTATTGATCGCCACGACGTTCGCCCTGTTGCACCGCCAGTTGGTGCGGGAAACCGGCAATCACGCGGTGGCGATCCTCGTCGCCTTTATCGCCGCGTGGGCGGCCTGCACGCATTGGCTGGCGCGCCCCCATGCGTTCAGCTTCCTTCTGGCGGTGTTATGGTCGGACGCGCTCCGTCGCTTCGAACGCGGTCAATCCCCCCGTCGTCTGCTCCTCACGCTGGGGGTGTTGACGCTTCTGTGGGTCAACCTGCACGGTGGCTACCTGGCTGGTTTCATTACGCTGGGCATCTACTGGCTCGGCACAGTGATCGAACTGGTATTGGCTCGTGCCGACCCAACCCGATCAAGTGCCGTGCGACGAAAACTGAAGGTGTTCACCGGCGCCATCGCCCTGTGCGGGGTGGTTTCACTCCTCAATCCGAGCGGCTATCAACTCCACGTCCACAACCTTCACTTCCTTCGCTCCAACTACCTGACGAACTGGCTGGCCGAGTACGCCTCGTCGGACTTTCACGGGTTCGACTCGCGCGGGTTTCTCGCTTGGCTGGCGCTGACCTTTCTGACGCTGGCGTTGGCTCGACCGCGCCTGTCGCCGACATCGGCGTTGCTGCTGATTGCGTGGACGTATTTGGCCCTGTACGCCGTGCGCAATATTCCCCTGGCCGTCATCTTTGTGGCCCCGGTCCTCGCCATCGCGCTCGCCGACGCCGCCCCGTCATGGGTGCGGGGAATGTCGGACCGATTGCGTGACATCTACGAAATGTCCCGGGCGTGGTTGTTGGTCGGCGTGGTAGCCATCGTGGCGATTGTGGCGTTTCCCCGTCCGACGGAAATCCCCGCGAAGAAATGGCCCGTGGATGCCGTGGCCTACATCCACCAACATCCCGACCTGTTCACGGGAAACATGTTCAACTGCTACGTTTGGGGCGGGTACCTGCTATATGCGCTGCCCGAGCACCGCGTGTTCGTGGATGGCCGCACCGATTTCTACGGCGAATCGCTGATTCGCCAGTATGACGATACGTCCCTTCTGCACACGAACTGGCAGCAGGCCATCGAGCAGTATCATGTGGATTGGACGTTGATGCCCGCCGATCATCGCCTCAACCTTGCGCTGGCGTTGTTGCCGGGCTGGCATTGCGTGTATTCCAACGATGTGGCCGCCGTGTTTTGCAAGCAACCGTGAATGCAGTTTCACCCAACCTCGACACGCGCCCCCGCTGGTGGCTTCCCTCCCTCAGCGCCGTGCTCTGGGTGGTCCTGTTCCTGGGATTGAATTTCACCAGTGCCCGCATCGTGCTCATCAGCGGGGACAGCGACCCGGCGCTGCATCGGCGGCTCGGCGACTGGATGATCCAGCACCGCGCCATCGTGCGCCAGGACACTCTGCTGCACACGTACCGCGGGCCGTCCCTGGCCAAGGAATGGCTCAGCGAGGTACTCGTGGCCGCTGCTGGCCAATGGTTCGGATGGAACGGTGTCGTGTTACTGGCGGCATTGCTGATCGCCACCTGTTTCTGGCTGCTCCACCGCCAATTGCTGGCAGAAGGCTGCGACGTAGCGATGGTAACCGTTCTCGTTCTGGCGGCGATCCTCGCCTGTTCGATGCACTGGCTGGCGCGACCACTTTTGTTCACGCATCTCCTGACCCTGGTTTTTGCCTGGCAATTGCGATGGTTCCTGCAAGAACGCGTTCCCGCGCGTCGATTGTTCGTGCTCCTTCCACCGCTGATGGTGTTGTGGGCGAACTTGCACGGCGCATTTCCGACGGGCCTGGTCTTGATCGCCCTGTACGCGATCGGCAGCGCCATGGATGCGTGGCGTCAATCCGCGCCGATGGCAAAGTCCAAACAGCTTGCCGCACTGTTCGTGATTTGCGCCGGCGCTTGCCTGGTAAATCCGGTCGGTTGGAGGTTGCCCGCGCAAATTGTGAGCTTCCTGGGGTCGCGCGAGCTTTCGACCGTGACCACCGAGTTTGCTTCGCCCAACTTCCATACCGTGGGCATGCACGGGTTTCTGCTATTGCTGTTGTTGCTGGCAACCGGGTTGATCGTCATCCGTCCGAAACTGGTTGCGACGGATGTCCTGCTGATCGGCGGCTGGGGTTATTTTGCGCTGCTCTCGGCACGCAACGTGCCCATTTTCGCCCTGGTAGCGACCCCGATCCTCGCACAATGGTTTACGGAGTTCATGCGGGCCAATCCGGACTCGCCGTGGGTTCAACGATACCGTGATTGGACCGCGGGAATACCAACCACCGGCCACAAGACCGATGCCGCTGTCATCGCGATTGTTGCGATCGGTGTGCTATTGGTGGTGGCCAAACCCGCGATCGCTGGTGGCGCGCCCTTGTTTGCGACCGATTATCCGCCCGACCGCTACCCGGTGGCCGCCATGGATTACGTGCGCACACACCCTGACGCCGTCCGCGGAGAAATGTTCAACTACTTCCTGTGGGGCGGCTACATCGAGTTCGCTCTTCCGCGACGAAAACCGTTCATCGACAGCCGCAATTATTCCTACGGCATTGATTTGTTCCACGAATTTCGCACCGCTGACGAGCCGAAGCCGGGATGGGAAGCCGTGTTCGCGAAGTATGGCGTCGGCTGGACGATCCTGCCCGTGCAACATCCGCTGAATCGAATTCTGGAACTCAGCCCGCAATGGACGCTGGTGTACTCGAACCAATTGACGCTCGTTTTTTCGCGTGTGTCATGACCGACGCCACCCTCCAGGATCAATCGTCCCCGCCGCGCCGTTGGTGGCTGCCGTCCATCACCACAGTCATCTGGCTGGCGTTTTTCCTGGGGACGATTCTGGCACCGAACCGCGCGATGCTGATCGCGTCCGACAGTGATCCCTGTTGGCACTGGCAGCAGGGCAACTGGATGCTGCAACACCATGCCGTGCTGCGCACGGAATTGTTTTCGCACACACGCGGTGGCGCGCCGATGGTGGACCTCTGGTGGCTGAGTGAGATCGTGACCGCCGTGGCTGGCAATCTGCTGGGCTGGAACGGCATCGTCCTTGTGGCCGCCGTGCTGTGCGCCACAGGCGTATGGCTGCTGCACCGACAATTACTCGCTGAAGGCAACGAGATCGTGCTGTCCACCGTGCTCACGCTGCTGGCGGCGGCGGTGTGCGCGATCCATTGGTTGGCGCGGCCACATCTGGCCACGCTACTCCTGGTGCTCGTGTTCGCCTGGCAATTGCGATGGTTCGCCCGGGGACGCACGACGACGCGCAAACTGATGCTGCTTCTGCCCGTGTTGACAGCGCTCTGGGCCAATCTGCACGGGGCATTTATTTTCGCGTTTGTATTGATCGGGGTCTACTGGGCCGGCGCGGTGGCGACGTGGGTCCGCGCGACTCCGGAGCAACGGCCTGCCTGCCGCCACCAGGTGGTCGTATTCACGGGACTGGGGTTGGCGTGCTTCCTGGCTTCCCTCCTGAATCCCAACGGCTGGAGATTACCCGTGCAGATCCTCCACTACATGAGAAGCCCGTTGCTGATGGGTCTGGCGCTGGAATATCTCCCGCCAAATTTCCATGACCCGGGCAACCTGCCGCTGGTTCTGGAGTTCATGCTGATCTTGCTCATGCTGGTGATCGCGCGACCGCGACTGACGGCGACGGACGGACTGCTGTTGATTGTCTGGCTCATGCTGTCACTGCGCATGGCGCGGAACGGGCCGCTGTTTGCGCTCGTCGCCACGCCGATCCTCGCGGAACACTGGAACGTCTGCCTGCGCGCCGCGTCGCCGTCCCGCATCATCCAACGGTACCGAAGCCTGTCAGCCAGTCTGACGTCGGCCAATCAAATGGCCGGGGCTCGTGGGTTGCCGATGTTGGCCGTGCTGGCCATGATTCTGGTCGTGGCCAAGCCGCAACTTCTTGGCGGCCAGCCCGTGTTGACCACCGAACTACCCGCGCAACGATTTCCGGTCGCCGCCGTCGAATTCCTCCACCGCACGCCCAACGCGGTGCGCGGCGAAATGTTCAACGAGTACACGTGGGGCGGATATCTCGCCTGGGCGATACCCGAACGAAAGGTTTTCATTCATCCCAACCTCGATGTCTACGGCGAAGAACTTGTGCGGGAGTTCATGCAGGTGAACGAAGCACGGGACGGCTGGGAAACGATCCTGAAAAAATACAATGTCGGTTGGACGATCCTGCCGCCCGATCATCGGTTGAATCTCATTCTGGCCCGGCGCGCCGACTGGAAGCTGGTCTACTCCGATCCGGTCGCATCGATCTATGGGAGAACCCCATGAACGCCCGCCAGCGGTGGCTGCCAACCATCGGGCTCTCGTTGTGGCTTGTTTTCGTCCTGGGGTTGATGCTCTCCCAGTGGCGGCTGGTCATGATCAACGCCGATGGCGACGCGTGCCTGCATTGGCGGATCGGGAACTGGATGCTCCAGCACCGCGCGGTGATCCGCGTCGACCCGTTTTCGTTCACGCGGGCCAACGCGCCGCTGATCTCGAAAGAATGGTTGGGTGAGGTGTTGTTTGCCGCCGCCGGCGATGCGCTGGGATGGAACGGCATCGCGCTGTTGGCGGCGGTGCTGATCGCCACGTGCCTGTACCTCCTGCATCGGCAGTTGTTGGCGGAGGGAATCGATCTGTTGCCTGCCACCGCGCTAACGTTGCTGGCGGCGATGGCCGGCACCGTACATTGGTTGGCCCGACCGCATTTATTCACGCTCTTGCTCGCGGTCATTTTCACCGGGCAGTTACGGCGTTTCGACCGGGGACAACTGGGAACGCGCCCGTTGCTCTGGCGGCTCGTGCCGCTGATGGCCTTGTGGGTGAATCTGCATGGCGCGTTCTTCACCGGTTTCGTCATCATTGCCACATTCGTTGCCGGCAATGCCATCACATTCATGACAGCGCGGGCCGATGCGCGGTCGGCAATTCGAAGCAAACTCGTCAGCCTCGGGTGGCTCCTGATCTGTGGCGCGCTGGTCACCCTTCTCAATCCAAATGGCTGGCAGCTCCCGGCGCATGTCGTCGAATTCCTCCACAATCCCGTGCTCGCCCGCTACGCCAACGAATTTCGGTCCCCGAACTTCCACTCGACCGCCGCGCGCGGACTGCTGATCGAGTTCGCGGTGATCACGCTGACGTTGGTGTTCCTGCGGCCGGTGCCACGCGCAACCGACGTCGTCGTCATGGGCACATGGGGATTGTTGGCCCTCCTGGCCACGCGCAACATACCGATCTTCGCACTGGTCGTCACCCCGATCCTCGCGGAGCAGTGGCAGGCCGGCCTCGCGAATACCAGGCCCGGTCGCCTGGTCGATATCTATCGCCGACTCTCGGAGAACGTGACCACGCTGAATCGTACCGCGGATGGACGGGCAACGGTCGTGGTAGCGCTCCTCGCGCTTGTGGCCGTCCTGGCCAAACCAAAACTGGGCGAACCCGTGATTGCCAGCGACGTGCTTTCCAACCGCTTCCCCGTCGCGGCCGTCCAGTTCGTGACGGCCCATCCCGAGGCTGTCCATGGCGAAATGTTCAACGACTATGGTTGGGGAGGGTACCTCATTCTGGCAATGCCCGCACACCGGGTATTTGTGGACGGTCGCAACGACTTCTACGGCCCCGATCTCATCCGCGAGTTCAGCAGTGTGAACACAGTGGAAACCAATTGGGAAACTGTTCTGCACAAATACGGTGTCGGCTGGACGATTCTTCCGCGCGCGCATCCGCTGAATGTGTTGTTCTCGCTACGGAAGGATTGGACCCTGGCCTATGCCGATGACGTTACCGCCATTTATGCGCGCAAGCCGGAGTGAGACACTCTAGCGGACGAAATCGGGGTCAATTCGGTGGCAGATTGGTGGATGGTGTAGGCGGTGAGGCCGTCTACGAAGACTGATCCGTAAATTGTAAAGCGTCGACCCCTTCTATCCTTCCCGGCGGCGGTCCTCGTCGTCACGGAAGATCTCTCGCCGCACGTTGCCACGCGCCATCACGTGATACACCGCCCCCGCAAATTCGACGCGTAATCGTCTGGGCATGTCGCCAACCTACGGCCGCCATGCCCAATGTGTCAATAGTCAATGACTGACCCCTTAGTCAATAGTCAATGACTGACCCCTTAGTCGCCGCCGTCGGTGATATTCAGGTAAGCCATGAGGGTGAGATTGCTGGTGATGGCGATGGGGTGGCTGTTGGTTCCCAAGGCGAACAGGTTTAGTAGTGAAAGGTGTTTGGGGCGTACCAGTAGTGCACGAGATTGCTGGTTGCTCCGGAGATTCCGATCTCCACCACATCTGGCAGGCCGGAACGGACCGACGGCGGGCGTTTGCCAACCCAGCGGACAGTGTACGAAACCGGCAGGGCTCCCCGAACCGGATCCATCGCTACAGCCTCATCCTCCGTTACTTCTGCCGGGCAAAACGATTGCTCCCCGAAGCCCAGTCGTCCCAAGAACTGTGTCGCGATCTGTACGGCTTGGGTTTCCGTGACGATTGTTCCCACGCCAAACCAGTTGCTCAGGCTGGCGTGTCCTCGTTTCATAGCGAGCAAGGTAAAGTTCTGCTCGCCATCGCCGAACTCGCGAACGGAATCGCTCTGTAGCCGGAAAAGATATCGATCTTCAACCTGAACGAATGTGGGAGGAGGTGGGTCGGTGGCCTGCGTTTGCTGTCGCCAATCTTTGGGGGGCTTGATGCCGGTGGCTTCAAAGAAGCGTTCCACGGGCGTGGCTGTCGTGGGACTGACCGGAGGAGCGTTCGTCGCCGGCGTCCGGTGCTGGAGTGGCTGCAGTTCTTCCGTAAAGCCGAAGAACGGGATGTCGTCGTGTGTACAGTCCAGGTAGTTCACGAGTTTTCTCGTGGTGCCGGAGATGTCCATCTGCACGCACGGTCCGCCGGTGCTGTCATGGTGGAACGCTTTGCGCCGCCAGTTAACCCAGAAAAGGGGTAGCCAGAGCACGTGGTCCGCAATGGCCTCGTCCGGTTGCCAACTGTAGCGATGCACCTCGACCGGATCAAACAGCCGGTCATCAAAACCCAGCCGGTGGAAGAGACGGGTGGCAATTTGTTTTGCGCCATCTTCGTCAATCAAACATTTTTCCTCTGACCAGGATTGCATCTCTGCCGGGTCGAGATGGTTAAGCTTGGGGATGCCGCTCTCCTTCAGGTCCTGAAATTCCCGAACCTTATTACAGTCGTAGCCCAAGCTGTATCGATCTGCGACCTGGATGCGTGCTTCGTCCTCGTGGCGGGTCCGAAAGGGCTTCACCGTCTCCGACGTGATCGGACACCCCACTTCGATTTCGGCGTTCGAGCAAAAGACCTCGAATTCCTTCAGTGTTTGGTCGTAACTGAGTATCGCGGCGAGGATTAGGGCGTGCATGTGCTGTTATTCTCCCCATGTGAGTCCAGGCCAGCCGTATATCGTAGGATCACCGTCCGACGCGCCCGGGTTCCTACGTCAGCGTCATCAGGGTCAACTCTTGACACGTGACAAATTCTCCAGTTTTCGCGCCAGGGATGGGACTTGAGCAGCTTCGGCCTCCAGGCGTTTGATCAGGTGCGTGACGCCGCTGCCGTCCCGATAGCCGTTATCGCGGGCCACCTCCACGCGCCGTTCGCCTCCGACCCGCACGCGCGCCCACATCCGTACCCGGCGGTCGGGTTCGGCCGCCAGCAGCTGTTGCAGGCGTTCCCGTTGCGTGCGCCAGTCTTCCCGCTGCTGCCAACGCCGCTCGTCCTGGCCGTTCTTGCCCGACAGAATTCGTTTCACGCGCCGCCAGAGTTGCTCGGACCCCAGCACCAAGCCGCTACGCAACGCGTCCCACGGATTGTCCACAGGTCTTCCAAACGCGTGCGCGATCTGGCGGCGGTACGCGGTGTGCGCGCCGAGGCCTCGCCCCCAGTATGCCCACCACTGCCCGCTCAGCCACGACGGTCGACGCGCCCACCCGGCGTAGACGCGGTGGCTGCTCCAGCGATAGCGATTCAACTCCCGCGCCCGCTCCGCCGGCAACACCGCCGCCTTGCTGCGGGGACGGACCGGATTCAAATGCACGTACAACACCAGTCCTTGAGCGTACGAGTCGGCCTCCACCAACTGCGCCTTGTACCGCCCCTGAAACAGGTGCCCGCTGCGCCGATGCCGATGGTTGAACCGCACGCTGTAGGCCACTTGCAGCCAACCCATCGCCTGGCTCAGATTGCCGCGGGGCGTCTCGACGACCAGGTGATAATGATTCGGCATCAAACAATAGGCATGGAGCCGCACTCCGAATTGCTCGACCATTTCCGCGACAGTCTCCAGAAACCGCCGCCGGTCCTGATCGTCGAAGAATATCGCCCGCCGTTCATTCCCCCGGGCCATCACGTGATACACCGCCCCCGCAAACTCGATGCGAATCGGACGCGCCATGCTCCCATCTTGCCGCGCCTCGCCCTCGTTTGTCAAGTGTCAAGAGTTGACCCTATTGAAAGAGTTGACCCTATTGACTATTCTCGTTTGTCAAGTGTCAAGAGTTGACCCTATTGAAAGAGTTGACCCTATTGACTATTCTCGTTTGTCAAGTGTCAAGAGTTGACCCTATTGACTGTTGACTATGCCGATGACGTTACCGCCATCTACGCCCGCAAGCCGGAGTGAGGCGTCTCAGCGGACGAAATCGGGATCGATCTCGTGCTTCTTGAGTTTGGCGTAGAGCGTCGTGCGGCTGATCTGGAGCGTTTCGGCGGTGCGCTTGATGTTGCCGCCGTGTTGGCGAAGTGCGTTGACGAGGATTTGTTTTTCCGGTTCGCCGAGCTGGTCCGACAGCGCCGCCGACGGAACGGCCAGCAAGGGCTTGGCTTCCGTGATCCGTCGGGGCAGGTCGGGCGCGTCGATGATCGATGTCTTGGCCAGCACCACGGCCTGCAACACCACGTTCTCCAGTTCGCGCACGTTCCCGGGCCAGGCGTACCCGCACAGCACGCTGACCGCATTGTCGGTAAACCCGCGCAGGTCCTTGCCGTTCTGACGCGCAAACCGTCGCAGGAACTCCATCGCCAACAGTGGGACGTCCTCGGTGCGATCGCGTAGCGGCGGCAGGTCGATCTGGACCACATTGAGCCGATGATACAAATCCTCGCGAAACGTCCCATCGGCCACGACCGTTTCCAGCGGTCGATTCGTTGCGGCGATGATGCGCACATCCACTGAAATCGGCTTGGAACCGCCCACCCGTTCAAATGTCCGCGTTTGCAGGACGCGCAATAATTTTGCCTGCACGTTGAGATTGATATTCGCGACCTCATCCAGAAACAGCGTGCCGGTGTTGGCGCGCTCGAACCGGCCAACATGCCGGTCTACCGCGCCCGTGAAAGCCCCTCTCTCATGACCGAACAATTCGCTCTCCAAAAGCTCGCGAGCCAGGGCGGTGCAATCCAGTGTGACAAATGGTTTGCCGTGACGTCCACTGGCTTCGTGGATCGCGCGGGCGACCAGCTCCTTACCGGTTCCCGTCTCGCCGTGGATTAATACATTGGCCCAGCTATCCGCGATGGTTTGGATTAGCTCAAAGATCTCCCGCATCTGGGCGTTCTGACTGACAATCCCGTAGAACCCCTGCACGGGCGTCGCCAACATTCCCCGGCTCCGCGGATCGGCCACCGCCGCACGGATCAACGTCCCGATCTCCAACACCGCCTGCCGCACCCGCTCCCGCAACTTCTCCAGCACCGCCGGATCATCCGCCTTCTGCAGATAATCAAGCGCCCCCAGCTTCGTCGCCCGCACCGCCTGCTCGACCGACACCTTCCCCGTGTACACGATCACCGCCGCCTCCGCGTACACCTGCCGTATCTCCTCCAAAAACGCCGTCCCGTCCACCCCGGGCATATTATTGATGTCCGTGATCA
>Ga0326728_10004450_pt1 | contig 41429 bp, 42 predicted proteins | sample MB3enrmetagenome_FD_207602 | JGI IMG/M metagenome (GOLD analysis project Ga0326728, IMG submission 207602) | Lab enriched peat soil microbial communities from McLean, Ithaca, NY, United States - MB31MN | ecosystem: Environmental > Terrestrial > Soil > Wetlands > Peat | place: USA: New York... | reverse complement strand
GGTAATAGACTCAATATCATAGTAGAAACATATAATATTACAGAAAGTACTCAAAAATAGGAGTTTAATAAAAGTTCAATCAGGAGAACATTTTTATGTCAATAATAAACACCTCACAAGGAGTAGGAGGTATCCTGAACAATTTCAGGGACATTGCAGAAGGAGCAGAAAAGATCACTTTTGTAGGAACTCCAGGTTTCTGCACTCCCTTTGCTGAACTTCTAAGTTTTGTAGTCCGAGACAGAAAGCTTGTCTTCATCCCCGGGCTAGACTTTGAGAAAGCTAGATCAATCCATATGACTCCTGAGGGTATGCAGCTTGGAGAACATACAGATGCACATGCTGACGTGATAGTCCTGCTAGGTGGGCTTGCAATGTCGAAAACTGGGGTAGATCCTGAAAAAGCAAAAGAAATTGCCAGAAAGGTCCTCGAAAATTCGGAAGAAAAAAGAATTATAGGATTATGTTTTCAGTCTATGTTCATGCAACAGAAATGGGATAAAATAATCAACTTCGACTATATCATCAACGCTGATCTGGCCGTTGAAGTGCTGAAGATCTAAAATTCCATGCGATTTCTCCCTTTCGACCTAAAAATAATACGGATAAAAACAATTTTTGATATTCAAAATCCAATTGAGCCTAATGTCAGCTTATGGTTTTGATCCTATATCCTTGGCATAAAACAGGAAGCATTTTCCTGGCGGATAGACAGTCACTGAAACATCTTCATAAAAAGGAAATTCAGAAAGGCCGATTTCCAAGAAATTATGATAAAATGATCATGATAACAAGTGCAGATAGCCAAAATCCAATGAAAGAATCCGGAGCATCAGCCCAACCCCTAATTTTTAATCCTACGTAAGCAGAGGTTTGCATTGCAGTCGTACCAGGCATCATCTGGCAAAATGAAACTTCATCATGAAATGATTTGTCATCGATCCAGTGCTCTCGATCAACAGTCAATCTTTTTATATATACAATCATAGCCTGGCCACCGAAAGCAGTGATAGAGAGACGAAGAATGAGAAGAAATCTTAACCAAGGAGGTTTTCTTATATTGTTGAGGTTGATGGTGAATTAACATCTTATACATAAGCTATTCCATTATTGAGAATAACTAAGTAATTGAAAGTCTGTCTGAAGTATCAATATGTTCAGCCAGCTTTTTCAGCTTTTCTTTCTGAAAAATTTTAATGATAAAGAATGAAATGGATTTTGAGATCAGCTTGAAAATAGTGAGACATTATGGGTGGTATAGAAATCTTTGAAAAGCATGCGCAAGAATACGATGAATGGTTTGACAAGAACAAAGTGGTCTATGAATCAGAGATTCTGGCCTTAAAAGATCTCATCCCCAGAGAAGGCATAGGTTTAGAGATTGGGGTTGGAACTGGAAGATTCGCCACTCTGCTGGGCATAAAGATTGGAGTAGAGCCTGCAAAAGCGATGGCGGATATGGCGCGAAAAAGAGGCATCGACGTTTATGAAGCAAGGGCTGAAACGCTTCCTTTTGATGATGAATCCTTTGATTTCGTGTTGATGGTAACCACTATATGTTTCCTGGAAAATCCACTTCAAGCTCTGGAAGAGATTAAGAGAGTTCTTAAGTCAGGGGGTCGTATTGTCATTGGGATAATCGACCGGGATAGTCCTTCTGGCAAAGATTATGAAAGAACAAAGATGACAAGCACGTTCTATAAATATGCTAATTTTCGCTCTTCAGACCAGGTTTTGAATTGGCTGACAAGCTTAAATTTTGGTCATCTCATCGTCCATCAGACTGTCTTCAAAAATCCGGAACAAATTGATGCTGTAGAACCCTTTAAAAAGGGTCACGGTAAGGGAGCTTTTGTAGCCATCGCTGCAAAAAAAGAGTTTGAAAGTGAAAAAATTGAGTCATAGTAACGTTTATTTATATTGTAATTTTATCAGAAAAAGTGCCCATATTATGTGATGATGAGCCACAAAATTAATTCTTTTATTTTATTTAGTGATCCACTTTTTAACTTCTTTTTCATCCGGGACTTTGCCCACTAATTTCACGTCTCCATCAATAACAACTGCGGGGGTGATCATGACTCCATAGTTAAGGATTGTTTCGAAGTCCTCTACTTTGACTACCTCAGCTTCAACACCGCTATTCTTCAATGCTTTTTCAACAACTTCCTTTGTTTTCTTGCATTTTGAACAGCCACTTCCAAGAATTTCAATTCTCATATCTTTCACCTCGTGTTTTATTTTCTATTGTTTTTGTCTTTGATATTTTTCCCCAAACTTCAGAACATTTTGATTTCATAGAATAATGTTAAATAGATATCCCATAAAAATGATAGATATCGTAATAGTTAAAATGAAAACTCCGATCAGCTTGTTTTTAAGCACTCTTTTCAGGATTATAATTTCGGGAAGGGAAATACCACTGACTGACATAAGGAAAGCAAGTGCAGTTCCTACTGGAAGCCCTTTCTCGATCAAGCTTTCTACGATAGGGATCATAGTTATAACGTTCGAGTAAAGGGGTATCCCTATAATAACTGCAATCGGAACGGCAAATAAATTGTCTTTGCCTGCATATTTTGCGAGGATGCCTTCGGGGGCGTATCCGTGGAAAAGGCCGCCTAAAGTGACTCCAATAATCACATAAATCCAGACTCTTCCCACAATATCCTTAAGACTGTCAAAGGCAAAACTAGCTCGTTCTTTTATGAGTAGATCTTTTTGCTTTTTTGCCTGACTCCCAATTTTAATCTCGTAAACGAAATCAGCTACGTATTTTTCCATTTTCAGGAGACCTATAACATACCCACATAACACGCCAAGCAAAATGCCTGAAATCATATAGATTAAAGTTGCTTTCGGGCCAATCGTGGCCCACAGCGCAGCAACTGCGGCTTCATTTACAAGGGGAGAAGCAATAAGGAAGGAGAAAGTTACTCCTAATGGAATTCCAGCTTCCACTAACCCAATGAAGATTGGAACGGCCGAACACGAACAAAAAGGGGTGAAAGCTCCTATCAAGGAAGCCAAAAGATGATATTGTAGTCCTTTTTTTCTTGCGAGTGCTTGTCTCGTTTTTTCGGGAGTGATATAAGTCCTGATGTAGGAGACGACAAAAATCATTACAATGAGCAGGATTAGGATTTTCATCACTTCATAAATGATAAAGTCAACACTTGCTCCAAGGTGTGTCGCCGTGGCAATCCCAAACACACCATAGGTCAGTTTGTCAGCAATCCATTGAAGCGGATAGTACATATCAACCATTTGGGATCCTCTTGTTAGAATTCATTTAGTTTTACTATTAACTAACTGCTTCGTAATGATTGTAACTACTGTCGTGACAATTCAATTATTTATATGTGATACTTGGACATTTTCTCGTCAGCATTCTTCCTCATAAATTTCCAATATGGAATTTTTTACTTAACTATTTTTTGAAATTTGTGATTTTATAGAAAAGTCGGCACACCTTTAAAATTATTTATCATATAAGTCTAAATATCGTCTGATGAGTCTAAAACTCAAATCGTTGTTTAGAATGTTAGAACGATAGGTATAAACAGAATAATAAAAGCAATCCATATATATAATAATGATAAACAGCGGCTTTTTAGGCACTCATATGAAGTCTAGATTTTTATCATTTTTGAAATTATTTTTTTAATTAAGGCTGTAATAATCATGGAATCAGGAAAAACGGAGCAAAAAAATCACTGTCTGCTCGGGCGAATGAGAAAAGCAATTTTTCTCAGGGACCGCCAAAATGATTATGGTAAATCATATCGAAGCCAACTCCTAATATAATTAAACCTGTAATTTTTTTAGCGGAAAGCAAAGGGAATAGATGAAAAGCATTAGTGCCCCATAAATAATTTCACTTGAAACAGCAACCATTGTAAGGATTGAACCAAGTATGGAACCAATACATGGAAGCCAGATAATCCCAAGAGAAACCAAGCAAAAGTCCTCCAAAAAGACCATCTCGTTTAGAATTTGCAATGGAAGAAAAAATTCCAAAAATATTAAAAGTGTTGGGATCAAAAAGGAGCGTAATAGCCATCGTGATCAAAATAATTTCGGCAACAATAGTAAGGTAGCTGAGATAAGCCGTGAACTTTGTCCCTAAAATGGAAGTAATGATCCCATGCAGGTAAAGGAAACGGACAAACCTGATATGATCGCAAAGGGCCTGGATTCACCTCTTTCAGTTGAGTAAGCAAAAACCACTGGAAAGGCTGTAATGAACCTCTAAATACATTTTTTATTTTTTATTTTCAAAGTTTTGATCCTAAAATAATTTTGCTTCAAAAATTGTTTTATCTATTTAATACATTGGATTGCTATGTAGCAAAGAAAGTCTTACTTCTAACTTTGAGAAGATTCTAACATGTTTATTTATTACATAGTGTAGATAATGTATAGGACTTATATAGTTGAATTGAAAACTCAATTGCATTTAACCTTTAATTTTCTGAATCTAAGTTTAATCGACAAGTTTTATTGCACTTTTTATACCTCAAGAACGTAAGTCCTATTAATATAAGACGCGCAATTTTTGTGATAAATTTTCAGAATTTTTTAAGTTTCATGTGAAATAAGAAAAAGTCGTTGATATATTACTCATGGAGCTTATGGAACTCATGGAACATCTGAAACTAATTACCCAAAACTACTATAATAAATAGAAATATCAGAAAAAGAAATAATGATATTAGTACTCTAAACAAAATTAAAAACATGAATAAACTGAATCAGGAACTCAATTTTTCGATACTATAGTTCCACTTAATAAATTTTTAATAAATTTATCAATATTTTACTTTCAATAGAAAAGAAGGTCTTAATATGTTTTATCATGTTGTTTACGTTTTTAGATCTGGATATTAGCGAATAACAATCTGTCATCCTAAAAGATTGTTGTCATTGTCCTTGAGATCAAGATTAGTATATTATTTACTATTTAGTAAAAGTTATTACTATAGATTATATGTGCAATATCTATATATTATATCACGTTTACCTCATTATCATGATCCATAAATGCACTAATGCATAGATTCCAAAATAAAATGTTTGAGTATAGAAGCGTAGTTAAGTGTCTGAAAGTAAAAAATTCAAGGAGCTCTTTGAGAAATAGTGTCGCTTACCCATAATTTATAAGATCTATTTTTTATATGTATTTGACCTTCATAAGGCCACAGCTATTCACTTCTGTTTTCATGACCAAGGACCGAGATTACATCTCTCTAGAATAACCATGCGGGATCAGAGAGCGCATAATTTTAAGGATTAAGAATGATAACACATTTTCAAATAAGAGAGTAGTTTAAAATTAAATCAACTTATAGAGTTGTATTATAAACAATCTTGAATTTTAATGCAAATGTGAAATTGTTCCAATATAGTTCCCGGACAATAAAATGATTTTATGTCATGGAGAGTAACAAATGGAAAATTATGACTTGATTGTAATAGGTACCAGTTCTGCAATGAACTATATTAATCCTATTATAGATTCGAATCCAGAAATAAAAATTGCTGTTATCGATAAAGACGAACCAGGTGGGATATGTCTTACCAAGGGGTGTATACCTTCAAAAATTTTGCTCTATCCTGCAGAACTTATCAGGAAACTGGAAACAGCATCTCTTTTTGGAATAAAAGCTGAAATAAAGGATATTGATTTCATTGCAATCATGGAAAGGGTACGAAGGATTACAAGAGAAAATATAGAAGCGGTTCGGCAGGGGTTAACCGGAAACCCGAATATTGACTATTACCATAAAAGTGCAGAGTTCACTTCTCCTTATACCCTAAAAGTAGGCGACAAAACGCTTAACTCAAAAATGATTTTTCTATGCACTGGCTCAAAGCCTGCAATTCCGCCTGTTAAAAACCTTGAAGCAGCTGGTTATCTTACAAGCGACACTGTGCTCCAACTTAATGAATGTCCCCGAAGTCTAGCAATTCTTGGTGGGAGTTATATTGCAGCTGAGTATGGACATTTTTTCTCGGCTATGGGAGCAGAAGTCACTGTAATTGGAAGAAATCCCCTTTTCCTTCCATAAGAAGAGCCAGAAATCTCCAAACTTGCTAGGATGAAAATGTCAGAGTATATGAAGATCCTTACAAACTATGAGGCCATTGAAGTTAGAAAAGAAGATCATAGGCAGAAGACCATAGTTGCAAAGGAAAAAAAATCAGGAGAAGAAGTGAAGATTACTGCAGATGAGATCCTCGTAGCAACGGGAAGAGTTCCGAATACCGACATTCTTCATCCGGAAAGGGCTGAAATCAAAACAGATGGGCATGGCTGGATTCTGGTGAATGAGTATCTCGAGACATCTCAGCCAAATATCTGGGCTTTTGGAGATGCAACCGGGAAACATCTGCTCAAGCATGTTGGAAATTATGAATCCAGGATTGTTTATTTGAATGCCATCTTGAAAGAAAAAGTGAAGACAGACTACCACGCTGTACCACATGCAGTATTTTCTTATCCCGAAATTGCCGGGGTAGGTATGGGAGAGAAGGAAGCTATGGAAAAGTATAGGGAGGATAGGGTAAGGATAGGGTAAGCATAGGCCTCAAATTCTTTGAAGATACTGCAAAGGGGACAGCTTTGGAAATCAAGGACTACTTTGTAAAGGTAATTCTGAATGTAGAGAGAAAACAAATTCTCGGTGCCCATATTATTGGGCCTCATGCCTCAGTCCTGATCCATCAGATAATTCCTCTTATGTATACGGAATCAAGAAGTATAGAACCAATAGTGCACAGTATGGATATTCATCCCTCCCTGAGTGAGGTTGTAACCCAAGCCTTCTATTCCCGGCTGCCACCGGAGCACTACCATCACTTCATGAAACGTCTGGGACTTGAGGACTGAAAAACTGTTTCTGGCAGAGCAGGGAAATTCCGCCGCTTGCAAAGTATAGAATAAGGAACAGAAGAAAAGAAGTGAGTATGCAACTGGGAGATGAAAAACTAAAAATAACGAAAATCTTCTGGCTTTCTGAAACTCTCAAAATCCAGATACAGAAGCAATCGCAATGTTGATATCCTTTATGCCCAATAGTAGCAATATGGTTAAAAGTATGGAATCACACGGGAAGAAAAAGGTTCTCTTTCTGTGCATGCATAATTCAGCCAGGTCCCAGATGGCTGAAGGTCTTTTAAGAGCTATTTATGGAGATCGATACGAGGCTTACAGTGCCGGAGTTGAGACCACAACTATTAATCCTAACGCTATTGCAGTCATGAAGGAAATAGGCATCGATATCTCCAGTCAACATTCAAAAACTTCCCAAGAATTTCAGGATACCATATTTGACCTGGCGATCACGGTCTGCGATCGAGCTAAAGTGGCCTGTCCTATCTGCAGCACGAATTTGGAGCTTCCTACCCAGTTTCCCAGAGCAAGAGAAGTAATTCACAAAAGTTTTGAGGACCCTGCCGCAGCAGTAGGATCGGAAGAAGAGAAACTCAAGGTCTTCCGGCGGGTTAGAGATGAGATAAAAGACTGGATCTCTCAGACATTCGAGAAATAACACAAGTGCATTAGCTCTGATACTTTTCGATAGATTTCATAATGCTAGAAGTACTTATTTTTTACTTTTCTTTAGGCAGCCTTGTAACCTTTCATAAACTGTAATCTTTCGTAAAATATTTCATTCTCCAGTAGAGTGCCACATTCACAAGTCCGATCATAACTGGCACTTCAATCAAAGGGCCTACTACCGCTGCAAATGCCTGCCCTGAATTAATGCCAAAGACTGCTACTGCAACTGCAATTGCCAGTTCAAAGTTGTTACTTGCCGCGGTAAAAGCAAGAGATGTTGTCTGTGCGTAGTTAATACCCATTTTTTTGGAGACGAAGAAAGAGATTCCGAACATAATTACAAAGTAAATTAAGAGGGGAATTGCAATTCTTACAACATCTAGCGGCAGGGTAACAATATATTCACCTTTTAAAGAGAACATTACAATAATCGTAAATAATAAAGCATAAAACGAAATTGGACCAGTTCTAGGAATAAATTTGTTATCATACCATTTGGCTCCTTTTGAAGGACGTAAGAAGTAACGGGTTAAAAAGCCAGCAACAAATGGAATTCCCAAGTATACTGCAACACTTTGGGCTACCTCTCCCATGGATACATGTATTTCCATACCACTAAGTCCAAGCCACCCGGGAAGTGTGGTTATAAAAAAGTAAGCAAAAACGGAATAAAAAACTAACTGGAAGATGGAATTAAAAGCAACTAAAGCTGCAGCATACTAGTTATCTCCACCTGCTAGGGTATTCCAAACAATCACCATGGCGATATATCTGGCCAAACCAATTAGAATGACACCTACCATGTATTCTGGATATGCCCTCAGAAATATAACCGCCAATATAAACATCAAAATAGAACCAATGATCCAATTTTCTAGTAAGGATAAACCTAATACCTTGTGATCCTTGAATACCTTGCCTAGTTCCTCGTATTTGACCCTTGCCAGAGGAAGATACATCATAACTATCAGACCAATGGCAATAGGAATCGAGGTAGTACCAATAGATAGACTCTTTAAAAAATCTGCAAATCCTGGATAAACAAAGCCTTTAAACCTACACCGATAAACATAGCTAGAAAAATCCATAGGGTTAAATAACGATTTAGAAAAGATAATTTTGATAAAACAGAGTTTTCCAAAACGAACACCTATAATCCTTTTGATAAACCTAATTATTTCTCATTAATCACAGGTTCTGCCACTTGCTTTGATCTTCTTCAGTAATTCTAAATCTTTTTTACAAACGCCGATTTTCTCTATTTCTTCGTCGAGGATGATTGAAAGGAAAGGAAGGGAAATATTTGGAAAATTAAACTAGTGAGTTGAGAATATCACTCTATGTTCCTCCCAACCCGCAGATCACAGGAGTAATTGGAGCTGCGCTAATCAATTGTGAACTAAAATAGATATTACTATATTAGGAAGATATCTTCTTATCTTCCGGATTTATTCTTTAAAATTGTATTAGTTTATAGTCTTTAGTTATTAAGTATGTGTAGAAAGATAATTACCTCAATTCATATAGGGAGTGGGTTATACTTAAATTCGGAACTTGATGTCAATATAATTAAATATGACATAGTTTGATTTATCCTAAGCCGATATAACTATTTACAAAAAATTATAACTCAGCAATTCGGTCTTTATGATAATTCAACACCGTTAGCATACGATTTTTTTCCGTTTCGTGACATGACCTCATTCTGATCATTTTCTTAATATCTATCCCAAAAGTTGTGACTGTTGTCACTGTCTGAATAATTTTTCATACAGAAAGCGGAAGAAATATAGTCTTCAAATATGGGAAAACAATGGGTATTTTGTCATTGTTACAGTCAGTACAATCATTCCGGCAACCCATAGTGGTGCAAAGCAATTTGGAAAAACACCTTGCTTCAGGAGAGGAAGCTGCTTTGCTTCATACTTAGTGCAAGACATACATGTCCAATTAGCCAGATTGAGAACACTGCAGTCTGTGCAAAAACAAGATCACCGGTCTGGAAATATAAGAAAGTATAAAGAACAGTTATCCTTACTGCAAGTCCACTTCTATTTACAACATTTTTCCAACAGAATTAAATTAAAGTGCTCTTGTACGTTTTCTGGCATATGCTGGAGCACATCAAGCTCCTCCTGTTCCGTAACAAATATGGTTGAAGAAGCGAGATTCATTAGCAGTTCAATTATAATTATGTGAATCGGTGCAAAAGGGAAAGTCATTCCAAATTTAAGCATAAGCCAACTTTGATTTCAATAAATTCTGAAGGAAATATCTTTTTTATTTTTTCTTTGTGAGTAGTACAGTGCCCTACTGCTATTATTTTCAGCCCTGTAAGTATCTCAAACTCCCTACTATCGTGCAGCCCTCCAATAATTCCCTTAATATTCCCGTAAACTATAGCATTATCCATGATTATGGCAAGGCCCGGATGAACGCAGCCTGTGAGCACGTAACATCCATTTCCAGTATCTAGAACCAAGGCCTGTTCTTTGATTTTATCTCCAAGTTCCCCTTTACTCCTAACACCCTTAGAGATTTCAACAGATTAGTTTATTTAAATAAGATTAGCTCTTTTTTCAATTTCTGTTTTTAGATATTTAGAAAAGGATGCAGGTACATAGACCTTAAGTTTAGGATTTGCTTGAAGAATCTCAGGAAGGCCGCCCATATGGTCCCAATGTTGGTGAGAAAGAACAAGTCTCTTTATGTCTTCCGGATCAATATTAAGTCTCTTCATATGTTTGAGCAGAAGAGTTCCATCCCATCCAGTATCGAAAAGAAGGTATTCGTTGTTTGTTTCAACTAGAACTGCAAATCCCAACCTGCTGCAAAACCATGATTCACTACATTGTCGTAGATTACAGTAAGTCTAAACACACGCTTGCCTCATATTTCTGACATCGTTTTGTACTCAATAATTGTAGAAACAGATTTCGTTTCAATTTTGATTTCGCTCTTTCGAGGGAACATACCCTACTAATTTTTCCAAAAATTATAATTCCGAACTTTCCTATCCAAATAGGTTCCCGGAGTAAAAATCATCCATTTCACCAGAGGGGGAAACAGCTTCTGAAACCTGCTTTTTCTGCTTGTTTGAAGAACTACATTTCTGTAGTAAACTGAAAAATTAACCTGCTGTACATTGTCAAAGATTTCACCTTCTTCTTCCTAAATTAAATGGCGTTTAAACCCAGATAATTCTAATTCACTTGCTCAAAGTTGATTCATAAATTGGGTCTAATAATAACAATTGCAGTCCTTTTTAGCAGTTATCCGAGCCAGAAGGTACGGTGTTCGTTTTTTATTATTGTAAAATCTCAGCATCTACTTGATGGAAAGAGATATTAGCTGAGACTCACAAAAGAAAAATGCATTAAGTGCAACAAATACGAAAAGGTCTGCTTCATGCAACTTAGATTTCGTGAGAATTAGATACAATCTGACTGTATCAAATGCAGGAGTTGTATAGCGCATGTCCTAAAGACGCCCTCCAATTCTAATGATTTCCCTTATTAGGACTTACGCAACTATGGAACAATATAAAACATGTGAACATCTGTTATATATATTATGATATAAGCAATTACTAGTCTAATGCTGTCGTTTTCTTAGTAAGATTGTGTAAGTACTATAAAAAATTTGTATTCTAAACTTAAAGTAAAATTTAATTTTTTAGTAATTCATTACGACATTAATCATACAGTTTCTATAATTAATGTCATTGTTCTTCCACTGCTACTTTTTGATCGATTTCTCCAATCACCTTGACAAAATGTTTATCTGATAGATCTTCTTTTCCTGACCAGAAAATTGCTTTGTAATACTTCCAAACGTCCTGGTCTAATTCAAGAATCCCTACATGGACCACGATTTCAAAAACAAACCAGTAACATGCAAGTAGATGTAATAGCCGGAGTAACCCTAAAGCATTGGCATTAAAAAAAGATGCAAAGTACCAAGTCACAGAAAGTATCCATGCTGCAATGGGAAGTCCGAAAGGAGCCCAGTTAAGGTTGTAAAGCACTACTCCTGTAGTTGCTACCAGCAAGATCGCAATGCCTTCAAAAACAATCAGGATCTTAAGCAAAGGATGAAGCTTCGTTATATAATGTCCCTTACATTTATCATAGATTGTAAAAGCTGGATACCTGCTTTTCCCAAAAAAATTTTTGATTATGTCAATAAGGCGTTCAACGTCACTTTTTCCAAATATATAAGATTTCTTGAAATGATTTATCCCATCTCTAAAACTGCATCTTTCTCCCTTACATGAAAATATATTGTAAGGGACCAGAATCCAGTTTGCGACTAGGAAAAAAGGTACAGCAATCATATGTAAAGTTCGAGCTGTCTGAAAAGCCATGAATTCCCAGCCAAAGTAGATTTTGAGCCCTGTAATAAGAAGGATTAACATAGTGATCAGATGAATCAGATGGGTAACCCTCTCAAGCCATGTATGACGTTCAACAATTATTTTCCTGGAAGCTCGTTTTTCAACAGATTGTGCCATATCCCACCTCCTTCAGAACACCCTAATATTGTAGTTCGGATGTTTTCTTGTTTTGTCAATGGTATGAACCGCACATGCCATGCAGGGATCGTAGGAGCGGGCTGTATGCAAGACTCCAAGAGGATTTGAATAATCTACTCCAAGTGCATTTTCGGCAGCAGAAATTTTAGTGCCTATGAGAGCCTGCTCAACAGGGCTTGGAATTTCCTGCGAATTCCTGGGAGCAAGATTCCATGTACTCGGAACCACAGCCTGGTAAAGGGTTACCATGGAATCTGACCCTGTGGCGATCCAATGCCCCAGTGCCCCTCGCGGAGCTTCCCATAAACCCATTCCGTTGGAATTCTTTGCCATGGAAAGATCGGTATATACTGCAACCTTTCCGCCTGCCTGAAGATCCTGTGTAATCCATTTCATAAGTTCTGGAATCACTACAAGAATTTCCTGCATTCTTGCAATCATACGGGTGTAGTTATTGACAGGATAATAACCGTTATCTTGAAAAGTTTTTACCAAACCCATGACAAGAGGTTCTCCAATAATCATCATACGAGCAAGAGGACCAACCTCGCATGGAATCCCACCATAATTAGGAGCTTTTGCCCATGAATAACGGCTCTTTGATCCTTTTGTACAGTCGATTTTTTCAGGATTCCCTTCTGGAACTGTAATTCCATCCCAGGGAGGGCGGTCATTTTTCTCGTCAATGTAGAAAGAGTGACTTGTACTTTCTGAGATCTTCCTATGGTCAAATTTTTCAAGCCTGAAATACCCACTCATATAGCCGGAAGGAATAACTCTACTATTTGCAGGACTTGTTGAGTCGTATCCATCTCCTTTCTCAGGCTTGAAGAAAACTCCGTAAGAAAGAAAACCGATTTTATCTGGATCTTTGTAAACCCCTGCAAGGTCCATTTTCATACTAATAGGGAGATGAAGAAGTTTTTCTCCTATCAGCTCCGAGCCAAAAGCCGCAAAGAGCGGGACGTCTCCCCAGCCAGCAGAGTGTGAAAAGTCCTTGCTGGTAAGGGATTTATTCAGAAGTTCCTGCAAACGTTCTATGACGAAATTAACAGCTTTTTGTGGGGAAGAAGCCCTGTAAGTATTTGCGATCCATGTATCTGGAGAGACCCCAAGAGTAAATGCTTTAATGAACTCCATTGTCTTATTTACATAGCCTGCAAGTTGCCCGATATCAGCAACTGTTGGAGAATAAACTACTCCACCAACATTCTGAAGGACAGGGTGGGGCATCTTGCTTGCTACCAAAGAAATAGCTTCGTGCAAGCGGCGCAATTCCTTTATAGCACCGAGATAGGATGAGCCAGCCGGATAACTGGTCCCATTAAGCTGATAAATCAAAGGTGCAAAACGTCCAGAGAGCTCTTTCCATATTATGTTTCCAACATCACCGTATTTTGCTAGAATATCACGGTAAGCTGGGTTTGCAAGATCAGGACCCCAAAGCACGTAGATATGGACTGCATGACTGGCTACAAAATTCAAACCCTGCTGAATGTTTCGCATCACAAGAGCATCTTTCGGGACTTCACCCGCAACCCCAAAAAGTTTATCTAAAGCATTTGCTGCAGCTATGCCGTGACTAACCGGGCAGACCCCACATATCCTCTGGGCAAGAAGTGCTGCATCCCTCGGATCATGCTTCTGGAAGATTCTTTCAAAACCTCTTAATTGCAAGCCATTACTCTGAGCATCAGTAATCACACCTTCACCATTGACTTCGGTGTTAATCCTATAATGTCCTTCAATTCTCGAAAGAGGATCAATAGTGACCTGTACCATTATTTTTCACCTCTTGTGTTGTTTGAAGTGCTTTCTTCGGCGGCTTCTACCTCGTCCTCGGGTCTTTTCATAACAGTTCTCCTGATAGCATGAGCTCCTGCAGCAAGCAAAGCCCCTCCTATTGCAACACCTGCTACGGTATTGATATTCGTACCTAAAATCCCTGTTTTCTCAGCTTCCACGAAAAAAGGCCTTGAAAAATCAGGGAAACCAGGTTCCACACAGGCTATGCAGGGAGAACCTGCCTGAGGACAGTAATTTAGATGGCCATTCCAGTGGCGTGTGGCACAATCTGCATGAGAGTAAGGACCTTTGCATCCCAGTTTCCAGAGGCATTTCGGTCCACCGACTGTAAGCTCAAATTCTCCATGATCATAGTATCCGCGACGAGAACAGTTATCATGAATAACATGGTCCGATGGGAAAAACACCATTGGACGCTTCCATTGATCTAGTACATAAGGCAAATCATCAGGTATCTTTATCTTTCCCAGAACAACTGCGCCTATGGTAAGGAGTACCCAGTCAGGATGAGTAGGGCAGCCACCAATATTGATAACCGGTGTATTGATCCCAAGCATATCGACTATCCCTTTTGATGAATCTTCCATAGTAAAAGCAATCCCACGGGGATCCAGTAACTCTTTAATATCACTGTCAGCAGCATTTACTCCACTATTGGTTGCACATTGTCCGATTGCTATAATTGATGAAGCATTTCTCGCAGCTTTCTCATAAATCTCCTTAAAGGGCCTGCCCCCCAACATAAGATATTTCCCAGTGCCTTGCGGTCCGTTCGCCACTGCTCCTTCTGAAACAAGGACATAGCCTTTTTCTTTTTCAAGAATGTCATTCAGCAGAATCTCAGAGTTCAAGTCACTGTTATTTGCGGGTTTTCCATCAACGAAAATTCCTTGCTGCATCATTAAAAGTTCATGATAGATCAAGTTGAGATTAAAAAGCTGAAGTGCCTCCACCAATTCAGGTGATCCCCCGTCAAGCATTGATATGCTACAACCACTATCCATTACTCCGTGAAGCCATACTATTTTAGTTTCCGAAAGTTGAAGAGCTTTTGATAAATCGATTTTATATGTTTGTAAAAACAACGAAGCTCCCAGCACCCCAACAGCCTTTATAAACGTCCTTCTATCCATCTTCATAAAATCGAGATTTTTAAACTTTTCAAATAAATCGTCGTCACTCGTTTCGCTTCCTCCATAATAAAGATTTCAGCTATTTAATATTCAATTCTACCTTCTGAATAATCTCTTTTAATCCTCTGTGATTGATCAAATCTAAAAAATGAGTATTTTCTCATTCTGGGGAAATATAGAAAAAATCTTGTGATTATGAGTTTCAACAACTCATAGATACGACCAATTCGTTCTCATGAACTATTTGATTTTTTATAATTCAGGGAACATTGTAAAAGTAAATGTATATTTTTAGTATCAATATATATAGAGAATTTCGATAAACCTCAATTTTTGGCTGATTGTTATCAAGCAAATGTAAGCATAAAATCGGAACTTCATTGAAATTCTCTACAATTAGCCCATGTACTCCCAATCCTACCGGTCACCCCTTACTCTTTCACTCTTTATCTGTCCACTTTAAGCTACAATGTACAGTTATCCCCATCTTTATTTTAAATTAATTATACAAAAAATAGTTTCTGAATAAAATTTACTTTACTATAAAATATTTTAAAACTGAACAACATTTCTATATTAATTATAATTTTATTATTTGTACCAATCTTCACAAATTTAACAGTGATATTTTTTCCTCTCTATAAATGAAATGAAAATAGCAAATTTTGTGTTCAACTAACACAAATATTTTAATAAAACATGTTTATTATTCGCAAGTTTAGATAAAAATGCATTTTAAATTCTAGCTAAAATTGATAAAATGCTGGTTTAATAGCACAAAACAATGAATCTGAGCAAACGATAAAGGCCGGAGTTTTGTTGGTATAATTATTGACTTTGTATGCTGTCTTTATCATAAAAGAAGAAGGCAGTGAACAGATCATATTTTACTGAACTTTCGATATACTATAATGTAAAATTAATAAAATTAAAAGTAGTACTCTCATTTTAATAAAATATCCTACATGATTTTTTTGTACAATTAGGTGTAGGAATTGAATTGGAGTAAGACCAGTATAATCATTTTAGTTCCATTTTTTAATTTTTACAATTTTTTTTGTCATTATTATCACTAATAGCTTAATACTAATTGTTGCTGATAAGGGCTCCGTGGTTGTGCCCCCCGCGTGTGGATAGCCTCTTGTCTGGGAAACCACCGAATCAGGAGTACCTGGGAACTGGGGAATGCCCATGCAGCGGGGGGCGGGTAAGCCTCCAAGAGCACCACATAATAAGAAGATGTGGATTCTGAAGGATTCCCTGGTTCAACTTTTAAACTCGATTGGTAGACGCTCTCGGGGTTCCACCCCCGCCGCTTTGGCACCCCCATTTGCAATAGCCCGATGGATAAGTTACAGAAATGGAATCACAACTTGGGGATGAGAACCTATTCCATCCCTGTATTAAGTGTAAATAACGCGAATAATTTTGATGATTAAAAAAGATGAGTTTTAGGCTTAGAGTCCAGCAGCGCCTTGTTGACGCCAAGGTCTTGCGCTCCTCGACCATCTTCCGGTTCTTGTTGATCTTCTCCTTAGCGAGCTTCGTGATGAGCTCGAGGCCTGGAGGACACTCCACTACGGCAGATCCAAACCCGTCGTCCGCATAGAGCGGAGTGCTGCAGCCTGCCACCACGATATCGAGATACAGCGTTTTCATTCTCTTCACTCGATGAGCTTCTGGGCGACTATCTTGTTCTTCTCGTCCACCACGATCATGTGGGTTGCGCACGAGACGCACGGGTCATAGACACGGATGACCATCTCGGCGATCTGCCAGGGCGCTCCCGTCAGACCGCGGCTGCAAGTCGTGAGGTTCCAGGTAGTGGGCACAAGCATCTCGTACCATAGCACTCGCCCATCCTTCACTCGTGCGAGGTGGACATCGGTCCCGCGCGGAGCCTCGTTCGCGGCCCAACCCCTGGATCCGTCTCCCTGGGGGATGTGGTCTGCGAGGACCTTGCCCGAGGTATCCAGGTTGTCAAGGCACTTGAGGATGGTGTAGAAACAGTCGGGGTACTCCAGCTGCCTGGCGATGTGCTGGGCGAAGGTGCCCTTCTCGGTAAACTTCTTGAAGGTGGCGAGCCTTGCCCTTGGGCCGACCTCAACCGGCTGGCCGTCGTAGGTCGGAACACTGTTGCAGGCCTCCATCTGAGGGTTGGCCTTGGTGCCGGCCTTCGTGGTGCCGCCGATTGGGTAGCTCGGGTCCTCAAGATCGATGGTTACCTCACCCATGTACCAGTCCCATGGGCGGGTCTCCTTCCACCGGGCGATTTCCCACATGGGCTTCTCGTCCAGACTAGATGAGCCGTACATCGGAGATGTGGCCATGACTCCCTGATTGTGGTAGCCGAGCGTCTTGGGAATCGGGATCTTCTTGCCAGCGACGTCGGTGAACTCCCGGTTCTGCATGTTTCTGATGACTTCGAGCATGAACTCCATCTGCTCGTGGGTAAGGACGAGGCCTTCCTTTGCCAGATCGGCCATCTTCTGCTTTGCCCGGAGGCTCACAGCGGTACATCCCGCCGACCCTCGGGTTGGAGGGGTGAATCGCCTCGCCGCCAGCGATGGCTCCAATGGTCTGCCCGATCTCACGGATGCGGAAGATCCTCGCCGCAACACTCCTAAAAGGTTGCTCCTTGGTGAACGGGTTGATCTTCGTTTCCGTCCCCGGGATATAAAAGTCCGGGAGGATCAGGATGTTATGCAGAGCGTGGCTATGGGTGCGGTTAGCAGCATGGAGAATGACCCGCAGGAGCTTTGCATCCATTGGGATCTCGCAGCCAACCGAGGCCTCCATGGCCTCGATGCTCGCCAGGCAGTGGGCGACGGGACAGATACCGCAGACCCTAGAAGCGATCTTCGGAACCTGGTCCATCGTCTTACCTATGGCGAGTTTCTCAATACCCCTAACCGGGGTGATGGAGAGCCAGTCTCCTCGCTCGACGATACCCTCATCATTTACCTTCAGAGTGAGCTTGGAGTGGCCTTCATGTCTCGTGGTTGGAGAGATCTCTATAATTTTTGACAAATGTGTCACCTCGTTTCCGATTAGGTTCTTTAGCAGTGTACCGAAAATTCTATAAATTTAGATCGACTATGCATCCTTTTTCTCCATCACAAAAACAGGGTCCAAAGTCAATTACTAAAAAAAAACTGGATTTTAAATGCAGAGTTTTTACCACAGAAAACTATGTATCAATGGTAATGATAGAAATAGAAACTTTGCCCGTAAAAACTATTGTTTCTGCATTTACTGAGCATGTAATCTATATAAATTTATATCTTCCTGTAATCTATTGAATAATTGAGTTTGCAGGCAAACCGGCAGAAATCCGATTCTTTGTTATTTTGTTTGGATTGAAAATAATTATTCCGTCGAAAAGTGATTACTCCAAAGAGATTAGCATTAAATATAAACTAGATTTTCCTAAACTAGATTTTCCCATAATTGATTTTATTAGGAAGATTATACTATTGCATATCGATTTAGAAAGTGAAGGTATAAACTTGCCACCTAAAATAATAAAGGGCTTAAAAAATTAATCGAGTTTGCTTTTTTAGGAAAAGCTTGATGTTAGATTCGGAAGACTTCGGAGACAATAAAAAATAATTATTAATATCGAATTGTTTTTTTACTGTGAAATATTTTATGTGGTATCATTTTTTGTCTAGAAACTATTTTTCATATCATTAATTTGAAATAATTATGCCGATAAAAATAACCATATCTAGGTATGTACATCATCAGTACATGAAAAGAGAATAGAATTTATAACATCATACATTTGTGAAAATAAAAGGGAAGTGCATATTTAATGGGAAAACAAATAGTTAACAGAACAAAAAAGATACTAGGAGTTTTACTGATAGCTTTTTTTGTATTATCAGTGACGGCAGTAGCAGCGAATGCAAAAATCAGCGGTGGCGGTAAGATTGTAGATGTTGCCATGAAGAACTCTGCTTTTAGTCCTATGTCAGTCAAAATATCAGTAGGTGATAACTATAAGATGGACAAATATGGACTCCGTTGACCACCTGGTAGAAGGATCTATTTTCAAATCTGGCACAATATCCAAAGGACAAAGTTACGAGTTCTTATTCGATAAACCTGGAGTCTATAACTATAAATGCCCGGCTCATCCTAATATGAAAGGAACCATAACAGTTGTAGCGAAGAAGTGAGAGCTTTACAAAGGTGCATTGCTAACTGGGATTTAAATTGCAACACCTTTAAAATATATTTTTAAATAGTTTAAACCCTGCTCTTTGCATCAGTGTGTTGATTTTCGGTCGCAGCCTACTAGCTAATTGATATTTTCATCATAGATTATAAACTCATCCTGAGACTCAAAACTTACTTTTTAAATTTATATTTCGAAGAAGCAAGTTTCTGATCATGGAGCAATCCTAAAAACTCTTAATGATTAAAAATAACTTTTGAGATGGGCTCGCAAAACTAAATTTCGAAACCGCTATTATAATAATATGATGGTTATATTCATCGAATAAATGAATATGAATACTGGGGTTTAAGCTTATCTAATTGAGCTTATCAAATCAAGTGCATAATAGGAGAAAACAAAATGACCAAATCTGGAACAGTAAAATCAGTATTTTTAACGGCATTTATTGGAATAGTATTAATTGCATTGGTAATGCCTATTGCAGGACAAAACATGGGTCAGGGAAAAATGATGGAACAAAAAGATATGATGGTTTCTTACCCTGATAATAGCAGCATGATGCAGTCTAGCATGACAACTCAGAATGCAAACTTATCCAATATTAATATTGACTGAGCTTGCTAGTTATTTTTAATTAATTATACAAACAATAGGGGAGTGATTTTAAACCCCAAACAACAACATATTTCGCAATATATATAAAAATGAGTCGAGAACTTAAGGATACGAGTAGAAATACGGTCTAAATACAAGTTATTGTTTGTCAATTTGTATTTTAGTGAGCTTTATATAATATAGTCGATAGATTGTTATATAGAATAACAGTGTCCTGAAACACACAGTTAAAGAACATTGATTTCCCGAATAAATGTTATTAATATGGTCTTACTGGTCAAAGCTATGCTGATGGTAATGGAGCTTCTCGAAAAAGTTACCTGAAATAACCTGTTTAATGACATTATTCATTTGAAATTAAATAAATTTTCATGTTTGTGAAAATAGTTGAAAAAAAAGTACGAGCGAATACCTTTTGTTAATTCGTGTGAATCCTGAAAGTTCTTCGTTGAGAGTGTTAAGATAAATTTAGAGAAGCTTCTTAGTGAAGTTTTTAGGACCCGCATGGATAAATCTGGATGGTCAGCTGCCCTGAATAGCTAATCATTTATATGTAGATCTGCAGTCCTTAAAATTTCAGAAAATACTAAGAGCAAAAGCTGAGCAAGAGAGAATAATAACTCGAATGAATGCAAAAAAGCTCAAATCAACCTGACAAAGCAAATGTGTCTGTTTCATCATACGTAATCAATAGTTTATCCCATTGCCACAGTTTGAAATAGGTGCAAATATGGCTAAAGACCCTATATGCGGAATGTATGTAGATGAGAAGACCGGTTTAAAGAAAGAAGTCGGAGGCAAAACCTATTACTTCTGTGCTGAAAGCTGCATGAGAGCATTTGTGGATCCCGAAAATGAACTGAAAAGAATGAAGAAGAGGGTGACAGTAGCTCTCACAGGAGTGATGCTTTTGGCAGCTCTTAGGGTATTAGCAATATTTACTCTGGCAGCTGGAGTTTCGATCATTTCATGGGCGCCTATTCCATCGCTTCCGTGGTTTACCTGGGGTTACTGGTTGTTTATTTTGACCACACCAGTGGTAATCATAGGCGGATGGGCATTTTATACAGGAGCTTATGCTGCCATCAAAGCAAGAAGAGCAAACATGGACGTGTTAATTTCCATGGGCGTTTTGACAGCATATATTTTCAGCGTCATTGTGCTGTTCTTTCCCAAAGCTATTCCAGTGGCAGAAAAGGATGTCTATTTTGAAGTTTCAGCAGTCATAATCGCCTTTGTGCTCCTGGGAAAATACATGGAGGATTACATGAGGGCAAGCACTTCTGCTTCTGTGAGAAAACTGATGGACCTGCGTCCGAGCATGGCAAAGGTCATAAGGGACGGAAAAGAAGTCGAGATCCCAGCAGAGAGCGTTATGGTAGGGGAGATTGTGGTGGTGCGACCCGGAGAGAAGATACCGACCGATGGCGTAATGGTAGAGGGACATTCTGCAGTGGATGAGAAAATGATCACAGGTGAAAGTATACCCGTCGAAAAAACTGCGGGGGACACGGTGATAGGTGCGACTATAAACAAATTGGGCATGCTGAGGTTTAGGGCCACCCAGGTAGGGGAGGATACAACGCTGATGCAGATTGTGCATATGGTGGAAGAGGCTCAGGCGTCAAGTGCACCAATCCAGAAAATGGCAGACGAAATCAGCGCTTATTTTGCGCCTGCAGTGATTATAGTTGCTATTCTCTCCTTTGCAGGGTGGTATTTTATCTTTGGAGATTTTACAAAAGGGCTTCTGGCTTTTATTGCAGTGGTAATCATCTCCTGCCCCTGTGCCTTGGGCATAGCTACGCCCACTGCTCTGATGGTTGGAGTTGGAAAAGGTGCATCAGCAGGAATATTGATCCGCGGAGGAGAGTACCTTCAGCGTGCGGAAAAGCTTCAGATAGTGGTATTTGATAAAACCGGAACTCTCACAAAAGGGGAACCTTCTATTACGGATATTATCGCAGAAGATGAAAGAGAAACATTGAGATTAGCCGCAATTGCAGAAAAAGGATCAGAGCATCCGCTTGGCGAGGCAATCGTGAAGGCTGCAAAGGAGAAAAGTATTGAATTAAAGGACGCTGAATCTTTTGAGGCTATGCCTGGGTATGGCATCAAAGTGGTTACTGATGGGAACGAAGTGTTTGTGGGCAATCGTAGGCTGATGCAGGCCAATGGCATAGATATAGATAGCCTTGAACAGAGTATCAAGGGTTTCGAATTGCAGGGAAAAACAGCTATTCTCGTCGCTGCAAATAAGAAGGCTTTAGGCATAATAGCGGTTGCAGATACGCTGAAGGAGCATTCAGCAGAAGCAGTGTCTGAACTTAAAAAGCTCGCTATCGAGACTATCATGCTCACAGGAGACAATGAGAGAACGGCGAACTCTATTGCACAACTGGTGGAAATAGATAGGGTTATTGCAAACGTCCTTCCAGGAGAGAAAGCTGATGCAATAAAGAAATTACAGGCTGAAGGCAAGGTGGTTGCAATGGTGGGTGATGGCATAAATGATGCTCCTGCCCTGGCTCAATCAGATATTGGCATAGCTGTAGGCAGTGGATCTGATGTGGCAAAGGAGACCGGTGGAATAATTCTTGTCAAAGATGATCTAAGGGATGTAGTGGAAGGAATTAAGTTGAGTAAAGCCACAATGAAAAAGATAAAGCAAAATCTGTTCTGGGCACTTGCCTATAATACTTTGGCAATACCGATAGCAGCAATTGGATTATTGAATCCTATAATTGCGGCTGCGGCTATGGCCCTAAGTTCTCTCACAGTTGTGACTAATTCTGTTCTGCTCACAAAATTCAAATTCGAAGAAAAGATGTCATAATAATCCTAGTAGATTCTGCGAAAAGAAGCTTCAAGCAGGATTTGTGCCCCTGCTCCGGATCTTAGCTCTATTATAACAATCCTCTTCAGGTTCAAAAAGTATGTTCCTATATTGAGGAATTATTGAAAATTAAAAGAAGGATAGTTTAAAGAAGAACAGGAGTTTGAGTAAATATGGCCGTAGATCCAGTATGCAAGATGAATGTAGATGAGAAAATTGCGAAATTCAAGAGTGACTATAAAGGAAAGACTTATTATTTCTGCGCACAGGCATGCAAGAAATCTTTTGATGAAACACCTGAAAAATATCTGGGTAAAAAGACTTAAATTTCATTTGCCCAAAGCAGATGAACTCTAGAGAAAAATTTCTCATTGCGTTGTTTGGTCTGGGATTTATTCCCACCTTCGATTATGTACTTACTTTCTGGTTAGATCCCTCTAGCCTCTGTTAAAACAGCTGTCGTTTATGACTTTCATACGGAACCGTTCAAAAGATGAAATTGAAATCCTTGCTGACATTTTTGCAGGTGAGATTGTTAGTTAGAATGCAGTAAAATCTACAAGGGCAAAACTAAACTAAAATTCCAGCCGTAAAAGGGATTCAATTTTAAGTACAACTCATAAATCTGTTGTCCGTTCGATATCTTTTCCAAATATTATCTTCTCCACTATTTTCTAAATCATCTGAAGTCTCAAATTATTTTTTTCTCAGTTCAACTGCGTAAATCCTAAAGTATTGATAATCCAGGGCAAAAGCACAGCATGTTTAAACGGCACAATTAAATCTATGTTTTGAAGAAAGCGAAGATAACGACGAGAAATTTGAAGAGAAGTGGAAAAGTTAAACCGTTTGTGACCCATTACTTTCTCCAACCAGATCAAACTTCGCTAGAATTTGTTGCCTTATTTTATCTGCATCATTGACTATTATCTCAACATTCTGATTCAGGTTTTCTGAAACAACATTCATTTTACGGTATTGTCTTCTGGCGAAGTCTTCAGGAAAACGTCTCTCCAAAATCCACATGCAAACCTGGCAATTACCATCTTCAGCAGCATCATTAAGGCGTTTCAGAAGTTTCCTAGCTCCGTCGGCATTGCATTTTTTAATATGTTGTGCAAACTGATAGTATTTTCCGGATTTCTCTATCTGCCCTTTTTGATTCCATTCGTTTAACGTTTTGTAAGTTACACCAGCCAATTCGGCAGCCAACCTATAAGTTAAACCTAGAGTAATATTATCACCGATTCTCTGTTGTATTTCCTGAGTAAGTTTTGATGGACGAGCCATAGATTCACCGTTTTTACTTTACAATTAATATTAGTTAGTCTTGTATTTAAAATTTGGTTCGTTTTGTTCTGTGCAGAAGTGGGGTTTATACACATCAAATCTAAGCCATTTTCCGGCGCTCTGAACCATTTTTTGAATACGATAATAACTTTTAAGGACGGTATGTTAAAATCTCACCAGTGGTCTCTGAATATGTCGTTTTTCGACGAAATTAATTCCCCATGATTTTGCCAGCTTTGCACGGTAAGTACCTTTAAGATATTTTCATATATTTTTATTATTTAAAATGATATAAATTAAGTTATGATTATGGAAAAAATCTGATAAACCGTGAATTATGATACTATATATAGTAGGAGAAGAGCGATTGTGGGGCGATTTAAGGCACTTTCCTAGGCGAATTACGGTACCCTTTCGTTTTGAATTGTTTACGATGATATAAGGATCTGAAGATTAAAAAGTCAATGAATTATTATGCTAATATATAAAAAAATTAAAAAGATAGGAAATTAATCAATTTAGAATTTCGTCAAAAGAAAGTTCTTTAATTGTATCTTGATATAGCCCCATTGAATAGTGAAGATTTCTACAAATATCGATGTATTCTTTATATGAATGATCGGTTTTTATCTCGTCCCATGATTTTTCAGGTTGATACGCTTCTAATAAAGCTTCGATCGCATTTATAACATTTTTACTGCATTCTATTACGTTTTTATTCCATTTGATTGTCTCTATCACTTCAATGATACCCGTATAAACTCGATAAGTTGTATGCCATACTCCTTGCTTTCGATAAATGATGCCGTCACCGGAATTCCATAGTTGTGTATTCCAGCGATTCATTTCCAAGTGAAAGATATCACCGTTTGCTATAAGCAATTCTTTTGTACCAAGTTCGCACGCGCCAGATGAGACAAGATCGTCTATTTTTTCACTAATAACACTTCTCAACTCGGAGTCCGAATAACCTTTTTCAAAGAAAGAATGCCCAACGGAAACCAATATATTACCAATTTCTTCGTCGATATAATTTAAATCTTTGATTGTAAAGACGACTAACATTGCTTTAGGGACTCTGTCGGAACATTCACCACAGGCTGCGCCACATTTTTCTAAATAACATTTCATAATTTTTTTCTCCATGGTTTACTTCTTTACATTAGTTTAGGTATTTTTGCCTATTACAGACTCGTAATATCTGGTCAAACTCCCGCTAACCTATGGCCCATCAGCACAGAATCAGAAGTATGTTCTGAAAGGTTGAACATGTGTACAAACAATAATTTAAACCAATTTCAGTTTTAGATCTTGACACTTGATATCATCCCCATTTTAGTCAGTGTTTCTAATGCGAGTTGCAAGAGCCACACCTCATCACATTCATAAAAATCGCGAGTAACTATGGATCGGTGAAATTTGTGAGAGGAAATAATTTCATTGTAAAAATCATTTTTATTCTCCTGCCACTTTTTGCCACCCATAACCATCGCCTTCAATTTCGATTTTCTTTACCTTATCTTCATTTACAAGCTTATAAAGCATGTTTTTAGCAGTGGATCTGCTGCATCCTACTAAACTCATAATAGTCGCAGTTGACTTGATACTGTCAATTGATAGAGCATTTAGGAACATATCTTCTGTAAATTTCTGTTGAAATCTTGTTTTACCACCTTTCATATTATCCAATCTATCAATCCGTCCATTTTCAAGAAACTACGCTACCATATATTATTTATTAGTATTTATAATTTATCATCACTTAATAATGGTAATGGTAGAAAATAGCATTTTTACACCTGAATAGTTGGTTTTTGAGATAATTTCGATGAAAAAATTTAAACTGGGAAAATTTTGGAAAGACAAAAGAAGTAAATGAGTAATATAAGTACAGAGGAGACGAAAAACAATAACCTTAGCCTAATTAATAACTATAATTAACGAATAATTAATTAATAATTAAATAATAATTAAATAATAATTAAATAATCATGAAATCTATTTTCTTCTTTTCCTTTATCATTTGTGTATTTATTTTTTGCTTAGAGTAGGTAGGGTAGGTAATTCTCATATTTTGTAAAATTGAGAATAAAACATTATATTTTGTTTGAGTCATAAAATAAAACCTTTTTTCCACAAAAATTATTGTGTCTCTAATTTCACCTACTCTACCTACTACCCACTTCTCTTCAGTCCTAATGTATACTGTTTTGTAGAGGAGGTGGAAAGATTTAACCTACTCCGGAGTAAGTGATCTACTCTACAAGACCAGATTAAGAAAAAAGAATTAAAAATAAAAGAGAATAATTCATTTTTCCCATGTATCACTTATTGTGACTTCGGCAATGCACGGAATATCTTTCAGGAAAAAGCTTCCTGCTTTCTCCATTTCAGTTTTTACAATTGCTGCTACTTCGTCCGCTTCTTCTGCCTTGCACTCGAAAACAAGCTCATCATGGACACAATTAACGAGTTTCACTCCTCTAGGCTCAAGGATTAAGAAAAGATTACCCATCGCTATTTTCAACATATCAGCGCAAAGACCTTGAACCGGAAGATTCTTACATTCACGCTCAATGTCACCTTTCTGCACGTTGTATTTCTCTTCTGATTCTGCAGTCGGTTTATCAAATTTGAAAAGTCTTCCTGCTTCAGTTCTAACTTCGAGTCGATTGAAGCCTTTTTGACTTATTGTTTTAAGATAGTTTGTTACATCAGGATATAAGTTTTTGAAGTCTTCGATAAGTTTTGCCACCTCATCTTCCGTATAATCAATACCTGTTTCTAGCTTCAATTTCTCTTTTAAAGATCTTTTACCCATACCGTAATTTAAACCAAAATTAACTGATTTTGCTATCCCTCTTTGCTTATTAGTAACCTGATCCACAGGCACTTTAAACATGACTGCAGCTGTATTCCTGTGCAGGTCAAGGCCTTCATTATAAGCATGAATATATTTTTTATCTTTAGCTTGTTGACCTATAATTCTAAGCTCAATTTGAGAAAGATCTGCAACTATTAACTTATTTCCAGGCTCGGCAGTGAATATAGTTCTCCATTCTTTAAATCTGCTCGGTTGCTGCTGTAAGTTAGGCTTTCCGCATGTGAATCTACCAGACTTTGCGCCATACTGCCAAAAATCGGAATAAACTCTGTTTGTATTAGAATTTATAAATTCAGGTAAAGGTTTAATGAACATTTTAAGTAACGTCTCGGATTCTTTAAAATCAGCTAGATTCTGAAATATAGGATCATGTGCGTATTTTGCTCTTGTTTTTTTATCTGTTTTATCAATGTCATATCCTTTATTTTGAAGAGCGATCTTTAGCTGCTCAGGACTGCTGAGATTTAATTCTCTAGGAATGAGCGACCCATCTAATTGACTTTGTTTTTCAAAAATTATCAGTTCTTGTTGAAGAAAGGCTTTAGCTTTTTCATACTGCTCCTGAACTGAGACTTTTATATCTTCAAACTTCTCGAGGTCTACATGAAAACCAGACAGTTCTAACCAGACCACTGCAGGGATGCATTTCATTTCAATATCAATTATATTTTCAAGCCCAAGGAAAGCTATTTGTGCTTGCTGCTGCTTCATTATCTCAGGCAAATACCTTAAATCATTGAGAGCATACTTTTGTTGCTCTGGTGTTAGTAGTTCCCCTTTTTTAAACCCTAACTGCTCAGACTTATCAAGAGTGACACCACAGTATTTAAATACTAAATCTGCAAGAGAAGCACCCTTTCTTTGTGCAAGCTTACCACCTGAGATTGCTATCTCTGCCAAATATGTGTCATATACGCTGTAAAGAGTGATACCATACTTATATTTCAAAAACTTAGAGTCGAATTTTATGTTGTGACCTACAACTAAACTCCTTTCAAGCTGGGATTTAAGAACCACCAGGGGTTCAGTGGCTTTAATTATCATTGGTTTACCTGATGACGTCATTAATTGCAAAGTCACGAGCTCGGAAATAAGGGGATTTAAGCCAGAAGTCTCAATATCAAGAAAAAGAAGGGACATTAAATCCCCTCTTTTTCTAGAATCCTAACAGCTTCTTCCACAGACACTATGCTCGACTCAAAACTTTGAACATAATTTTCCAATGAATTTTCAAGAATTTCTTTTATCTTCTCCAATCCCATTTCATTAAGGGCTTTTTTTCCTGCAGGAGTTTGACAAAAGTCATAAATTACTTTAAAAATATCAATTTGCTGCCCATGGTAACTATTTCGTAGATTATCGTGTATGCTCTGTATGTGCTCAGAGTTAACTATAGAATGTTTCTCAGACTCACACGTTCCCAACATCCCAAAGTTCCCAGACTCACAGTATGTATTTAGGGTACTGTGAAGTTCGTGAGTTTGTATATTTTGATACTGTTTGATTTTGTTACTTAGAGATATATTATCTAACTGTGTAAAATTAGTCAAACTCACGGACTTCACACTATCAACTTCATGTGTTGTGAGCTTGGGAAGTTCGTGAACTTGGATATCTGAAATCATTTGAGAAGTTAACTCTGCGCTTCCAAATTTGATTTCATCACAGCTTTTTAGTTGGTAGTAATGAGTTGATTTATTGTTTCTCGGATTCTTTTCAATAATGACTTCAATCTGTCCACTTTCTTCCATTGTTGCAATTGAACTCTTAAATTCTTTTGATTCTAGTCTGACTTTTCGAAGTAAATCAGTATGATTTGCAATTCCTTTGAACTCTTTTAATGCTTCTGTTATCTTATCGATTTTGTTATTTTTCGGATCTACTGTTAATAGATTGTAGACATCACAAAGAGTTGGTAAAAAATAATCTAACACCATACTTGAAGCGATTTGAATCGATTCTAGACATATATTTTTAGATACTGTGGATTTTCCAAGTTCGATTAGGGCTGCCATTTTCAGGATATAGATTTGATACCTACTCCAAGCTGCACCCAGTAAATCCTGATAAGGCATGTATTTAATTTTTTTAGTAGTTTTAATGCCTACTTGGTTGTAATAATCCATGGCTTCTTGATCTATAGTCATTGAAAAAGGTGACATTTTTGAGAGAAAGTCATATAACTTTTTAGTTCTGACCTCACATTTACTCCTTTCCTCAATATCTTCTGGTGTTCTCACACGTGGTAAGCGTTCCTCAAAGTCATATGTAGGTGCAGCAAAAAGGAATCTAAATCCATATCCACTGTCAAAGTCAGGAATAGTCATACTACGCTTATATTTTACGAATGTCGTACCATACAGTTTAGTGACAAATGGCTCGCTTATCAGGTAAGTTTTAGGCTCTTTTTTTCCTCCTGATGCTAGCCTTTTTTCATGACTTTTGCAGTCGTAAATTTTGCATTCAAATTCAAAGTATCCGGAATTGTATTTTTGATTCATTTTCTGGAACAATGTACTTACTTCATCATACACCATCGATTGCACAGAATTAAGTGACAGTCCTTCAACATATGCTTCCATTGAAGGATCTGTGTCTGTCAATGGTTCTGACATCGCGTACGATAAGAGTTCTACAATAAAATCTATGATTGTGGATTTTCTCGAAATGGAAGAAATTCCTATAAATTGGGTCCACAAATTAGTAAAAACTCCATTAACGGTAGTCGAAAGATCCACAACAGGTTTTCTTTGTGTACAAGAAGAAAGTAAGTAGAACGCGCCTAAGATTTTGTATTCTTTATATCCATCAGTCATTCTGTCAAGATATTTAACAACTTGAACAATGAAATGATCATCAGGTAAGTTAATAGTTAAATGCCTAGCAGCAAAACCTTTTTTTAATAATTCAATTTCCTCAAAAGTCATTTCTTTAAGTTCTTCTATATCTTCTGTGTTGGTAATAAAACTATTTTTCCCGGTATAAACTTCAGTTAAACCTCTTATTACTTTTTCAAGAGCATATTTTCCAGACCTATCCCATTTTTTGTTGTAAAGTTTTGAAGTTCTGTAAATTCGATCTATTTGCTCTTTGTTTTGAGTGTAGAATGCCAATATTCCACAGTATGCTAACTCTGCTTCAGAATGTGATGGGTAATCAATAATATCGCCTGCATCTAATTTTCTAAATTTGTTCCCATTTCGTGCAGAACTTGCTAATTTCACTATGTCTTCATCATCCATTATTGGAGATTCAATATTATTACTGCTGTTAGTAGAGCCTCATGTTCTTTAAACCATAGTTTATAATAAACATCTATACACTCTTGAGCTTCATTCACAGTTTTGGGAGTTTCAGCTATGTGATCTCCTGTAATTGCAAAGAATCTTTTATTGCAATACATCTCAAGATTGCCTTTCTTTTTCCCATCAGCAACAATATTTCCCTTACAGAAGATATGTGCTCCTTCCCCAGATTGTGAAATTTCAGCATACGAATTGAAATTTTGAATTTCAGTGAAAACTCCTTCATTCCACTCTTTAGATGTACTGCCATCTACTGGAGAAATAGAATCCTTCTTTACATGATCAAAATCCACAGCTACAAAACCTGTATCTTTTGTCAAAACAAACCCTAATCCGGCATAGATGGAAGAATCATACGCTGTGAAAACCCGTTCATAAGTGATCCAAGTCTCAGATTTTGTGGTGTCAGCTTTTTTGCCGTTCACTTGATAAGGAACTTTAGTTAAATTCCCATCTCTCTTTTCTAGTTTCCACAGGACCCAATGAGGAATATCTTTCATTTCCTGGGGAATATTTTCAGGATAAAAAGTGGACATGGCTATGCCCTCCTAAACGCCATTAACGAGAGATTATAATTTTCCCGAGCTTGACAACATTCTGAGCAGAGTTTAATCCTGCAGACGGATGGCTGTTTTTTACACGGTTTAATGAAGGTTCGGGCAGCCATTTAGAACCATCTGAGCCTTGAAAATGCAGAATGTGTAATCCATATGTGGAACAGTAACCAGTTTACGTTATCGAAAGCCTCATAGAAGGAGAGCTTAACTGTGTTGAATGACATGTTTTCAACTCCTGTAGTGCAAAAAGAAGAGAGAATCACACACAGAAGGATTAAAATAAGGGAAGTGAGATTATATACGGTAAGACTTTTCCAGTTAGTTTAATCTCCTTTGCGTGATTCTGGGTAGTTGCAATACCCTATTTCTCTTTTTAAAGCTCGCTCAGTCCTCCGTTTTTCAAAATTCTAACTGCTATTGCCCTTTCCAGTGGATCGGTACTCTTCCTCATGTGGTCTAAAATTTCAGGGTGTTTGGTGCAGGTTTGTTTCGCCCATGAGATAAAAGATATATCTTTTAGTGCCATATTGTTCATGCCATCACCTCTTCTTTTAGTTGGTTGGTGTTGCGCCCTCGGTTCCTTCAGAGTCTTGGCGGGCCTGCAGAACCGGGGTTATCCTTAGGCTGTGGTCATCTAACATCTCTATTTTCAATAAATCTCCCTTACCTATATCCAGATTTTTGATCCAATCGACAGGGAGAGGAACTAAAAAAGAATAGCCTACTTTTTGGATTTTTCTTTTTCCGAAATCGAAAACCATTTCTTTTAACCTCAGCCATAAGCTATGACAGATATACAATAAAAGGATTTCTAGGTTATCAATAACCTATGTAATTAATTTTCCATTATCAATAAACTATTTTAAGAGAATATACTGTAAACTATGTTTAAATAGTATTTATACATATCATTACACATGGCAAAAACGAAAGGATCCCACCTTAAACATAAAGAAGTGAAGTCCAGCATCTTGGAATTCATTTTAAAAAACAACGGACCTGTCTCAGAGCCAGTTATCAGGGACCATTTGAAGAAAAAACATGAAGTGATGGATCAAAGTACTATCAATAAACACATGCATAATTTGCAAGACCTTATATGTATCGAACTAATTCCGCCTAAAATCGGTCTGCGTAATTATTGGAATATAACAACACTCAAAAACTTGAAAAATATTAGATTTTATTTCGAAGACATTAAGTTAAATATGTGTGCAAAATCATTAGATATACTCCTTACCGAACGTCTTCTTACTGAGCGTCCTCTTAAAAATTCTATGCGTGCAAAAAAATCTTTTGTTCAGCTGTTCCTGTCAGCCTCCTTTTTTGATATGTGCATAAAAACGGATGTTGAAACATTGTATGCCCGGGCTTCTGAACTTTACAAGTTAGGGGAACTCTTTAATGAAGAGCAATATATCAAAAATTTGATTGCTGTGGAACAAAGTTCCAAAGAATTGATTCATGAAGTTTACATTAAATGTATTAGAAGGATTTCGAAAATTCATAATATTAAACAAATTGTTGACAGTGAATACCCCAAAGATCCATTGACATTAGACTTGTTTCAAAATTTTTCAGAGTATTTTTTGAGTGTGGAAATATCAAAAGAAACATTCGAACGAATGTTAAAAGAAATACCATCATCAATAGAAGACAAATCACATGAAGAACAAACTAATCGAATTATAAAAGAGTTGTCTATAAAAATATCAAATGAAATAATCCCAAAAATGATGAAACAGATACATGAAAAGTCCCCAGAAATGCCCAACGAAGAGTTGAATAAAATACCCCAAGAGATATTGAATAAGACTTCTGAAGAGATATTCAAAAAAATAATGGAAGGACTTCCTGAAATATTGAGCGACAAAATAATTAGAATAAAATATTACCACGAAATAAATACGGGAGTAACTTCAGATCTCATTTTCAACCACTGCTTTCAGAGAGACGTCATGGATGGTACCTCCTCCCCCGAAGAAAGAGAGTTCGTTCATAAAATAAATGAATTAATTTCTATTCATAAAGAAAAGGACCCAACAACTGGACTTAAAGAATTAGATAAACTTTATAGTAATTATTTCGAAAAATGCCAGGAAAAAATTATTAGCCCATAATAATTGCAAAATAGTTATTTTCAGTTTTAATCATCGTCTCTTTAAGCCCACAGATTAAGCCATGACAAGCCCGAGCAACTTGCATTGATAAAACAAATTTAGACTACAACTTCAAGCCAGAAAAATATGGGCTAAAATAAGGATTCCTTAAAATAAAATCCATTAAAAATTATATATAAATCATTTTCCAGCTTTAAGCATCATCTCTTTCAGCTTAGAGATTTCTTCTAGCTCCTGTTTTAATGTATTTTTCATTTCTCTAATTTCGTCTAGATCTGCGAGTTGCATATAATCGGTTTTTACAGATTCTACTGTTGTTGCAGTTTCCTGCGTAAGTGGCAGCCCACATTTAAAACAAAATAAAGCATTTTCTGGATTTATTTCCTTACAACGTGGGCATTTATTAACAATGAATTTTTTGGTAGCTTCTGCAGTCTCGATTCCATGCAACTTAAGTATAGCATTATCCACATCTCGGCCTGACATATGCACATATATACTCGCCATATTACTTGATTTTGTCCAGCCTAAATATTCTTTCAAAAGTTGTTCAGGTAATTGTTCGGCTAAGTGGGTTGCTCTGGCATGTCTAAAAGCATGTGGATAAACTCTTTTTGGCTGGATAGCTGCTCTACTTGCTATTTTGTGTAGTTGATCTGCAAGTCCTACAAATGTGACGACACTGAAAGGAGAATTAGTCGAACAGAATAAGTAAGCATCAAGATCATTCTTTAATGGATGCGTGTCAATCCACTGTTTAAGGTAAGATGAAGCTAATACAAGCCTAACGCGTCGACTTCCTGTTTTCCCTTTCTGAATATTTAGGATTGCCCCATTCTCGTCAAAAGTCACATGTTTAAGTTGAACTGTTAGTAATTCCCCCCTTCTAGCTCCGCTTTCATAAAAAGTAGCAATTATAGCCCGATCTCTGTTACTTCGACATGAATCAATTAATTTTTCAATTTCTTCGCGAGTCAAAATATCTTCGGGGATTTTCCCATTTTTTAGCGTCCGCAACTTTATTACGGCTCCTAGTTCATGATTTATAAAGGTCAAGAATTTTTTCAAAACAGTTCTAATTCGTTGCTGTGTACCAGGTGAGTATTTAATGGCCTTACCAGCTTTGATGAATGTATAGGCATTTATAAAATCCAGATAATCGTAAACATCGTCTGTAGTAAACTCCTTTAATTCTCGATCTCCACACCATTCTATGAACTTTATAAGTGTATATTCAGCAGTTGCAATTGTCTCTTCCGTCAGTCCATCTGCTTGGCACTTCCTTAAGTAATCTTTTAAGATCTTCGAATTACTCATACTAACTTAATAGAATTTATCCTAGATAAACAATACAGTTATTTATGTTAGTTCAGCAACAACGAAAAGATGTACTTGATCATTATTATCGATTGTATCGAACTCAAAACAGTATATATTACCAATTTCAAAGCATATAGTTCAAATAGTTGATGACGTAAATATCTAACAAAAATTTTTGAGATCTTTCCTAAAAAAATTATGTGAGATATTATTTTATAGGCATAATGGTTTGCATGACGTAGTTCTTTTTTAGAGTACAAATCTCGCTTAAAATATGACTCAGTTAGTTAATAACGTTTCTGGGAAGTTTTCATCCCTACAGCAATCTGTAGGTTATTCGACTGGAATAAATTGAAGCATTTGTCTCAAATTCTAAAAGTTTTTAATACACTCTGGGATCTCCAAAATTTGACATTAATTTCAACAGCATTTGACTGAAATCAACAAAGATTTAGTAAATCGCAAAAAGTTTCCGATTTTTTAAGTGATATTTTTTTCATGATCCTCTATAAAGGTTTCGATTTCAAAACTTTAAATGATTTTCAATTTTTATTTTGGTTTTTCATATAATTTTGTTTTCTTCAGCAGGATTTCTTGTTTTGCATGGTGTGCATGAAGACAGTGTCATTGGATTTTTTAATTTTTCCTGCTTGAGTGGCAAGATGAGCTGTTGCTCCCATCATTTCATGCCCTCTGCAGCTGTAAGGCATATTTGGTTAATTTACTTTAGCATAAAACAGGCAGATAAGTTAACCTATGGTGCTTTTTCAGCTATGTGAAGGAAGAAGTGCCTGTATTTTCGCATAGGGGTTTTGAGAAACTTGAATTCGGAATGCATTTTTTTGGTTTCGCAAAAATGTGTAGGAGCTCCAGTCCAAGTTTGAAATTCCCAGAGCAATCTGCTCTGTTGTTTTGTGGAGTCTTTCGTGAATAAGTCCTACGAAACCATAAATCGAGAGGGTTGTCATTGCATCGGAGTTGAAGGCTGCCATTTACACTGAATCACAAGAATATCTTTTTGCCCGATGAGCAAATCTATCGGGAAAATAATACACCTAAAGCCTTGCTGCTCCAAAGCCTCTCTGGGTTCTTTCTTTTATGGTCCATCTGAAATCACAATGTATAGCACATTTTTCTATAATTCAAGGACTCCAGTGAACTAGAAGCTTTTGCGCTAGGGTTGATAATTACCAAAAGTCTGCTTTTAATGCTTGAAATTTTCATTTCCAAAGCTTCGGATAGACCCGTATTAACAACGGTTCCAAATACTCGTACAGCGATTCTTTCTCGTGCTACAATTTCATCTTCGATCAGATTGATAATCTGAATCGTCCCAGGTTGTCAATGTCTATAAAGCTTATATTAACCATTTTTCCAAAAACCATGCGTTGATTGCTTTCTTTAATAATAGAACGTCTAAAAAATTTATATCCCTTTTAGCAATAAATCCACAGATACACAGATCGTATAAATTAATATTTTATATGTAATTTTTATTCTGTATGTTTGATCGACCTTCCGAAAAGCTTAAAAGGAATGTGATTTATTTCAATCAAAAACGTTGACATCGATGCTATTGTTTTGTGGTTTCTTTTTGTAGAACCCTTATTATATTTGGAAACATGATCCTTTGGTGAGCTTCTAATGTCAGGGCAAGTATGTTATAAAAGGTTGCGGTCATACCACGGAGACAGGTACGCCTAAAAAAATGCCCTTTTTGGGAAGAATATTCCGCTCTATCAATAACTATTCTGGACCAGGTTTTGATTGAGTGAACTGTCCAATATATGATTCTAAGGAATACAAAGTAATTGTTTTTGATATGGATAGTAACCTTATAGACGCTGAGACCATAGATGAGTTCGCCAGGGCTGCAGGTATTATGGGCAAAGTAGAGAAGATTACGAAGAGAGAGATATGTGGAAACCTTGATTTTGAGCAAGCTCTTGCCGAATGGGTCAGAGTTATCAGAAAACTTTCCCTTGAAACTATCCCCTATGCGGTACACAAGATTAATATCATACCGGTAGCAACAGAACATATCCTTCACTTTAAAAGTAGAGGCTATAAGGATGCAATGATTTCCAGTGGATTTACAACTTCTTCCATGGAAGCATGTAAGGCACTTAATAATAATTTCGTTGTTACTAATGAATTGCTTGTTGAAGATGGCTGCCTTAAAGGCATAGCTGTTGGCTCCGTCACACAAAGCAACCCTAGGGGGACATCTGAGGAACTAACACTATTTAGCAGGGTTCGGTCAGAGCGAGGTGTAGTTGTCGGAGAAGGCGCAAATGATGCACATCTCTTTGAGAGGGCAATTTTTGCCATAGCTTTCAATCCCAAGTACATCATAAGGGAGTAGGTGGCCATGGTCATTATAGAAAAGATCTCAAAGCCATTATCCCTGTTCTTAAATCTCTTTCTTATGAATTTTGTAATCAGGCACAGAATGTCGACATCTAACAGTAGAACTACTAAAATGCCAGCTTTTTTGCTGGATCTGGAGGCACAATAAAAGATGCTAAAAGAATTGCAGAAAAAAAAATCAGATATGAAGGACATTTCTGAAGAATCTAAGGAAAAAAGAAACGTTTTGAACGCAGAAGCCAGTGCTTTTGCTGCAAAGCGCAATGAACTGAATAAAAGGACCAAGGATCTTATCAACGAAGCTCAAGAATTAAAGATCCTTAGGGATGAAATTAATGAGAAGGTCAGTGAATACAAGAATAAGCGCGATGATACCAACGCAAAGGCGAATGAACTCTTTGCAGAGGCAGACTCAATCCGAAAACAAAATAATTTAGCTGGGCCGTCTATAAAAGCTCTTCGAAAAGATATAGATCGACTTGAATTTACTCAGCAAACCGAAGTCCTGAGCACAAGCAAGGAAAGAGAACTCGTTGGGAAGATTACTCAGCTTCAAAAACAGTATCAAGTTAAAAAAGTCCAGCTCGAGGGTAATCTAGAACTGAAGATTATTCTCGATGAAGCTCAGCAGATTAGAGACGAAGCTTCAAAATTTCACACCGAGTTGGCTGAGTATGCTAGGCAAGCTCAAGAACACCATGAAAAGATGATTGCAGCTTTTAAGGAAGCTGATAGAATCAGGGCAGAATCTGACATTGCCCACAGGGAATTCGTAAAAGCCCAGGAAGCAGCTGACGAACAACATAAAATTTTCATAAATGCACAGAAGGAGATTAGGGATCTTGACAAAGAAATCTTCAAACTCAAAAAGAAAGACAAAGATGGAAAGTCCCGTGTCGTCAAATCCGAACTCCAGAAAGATGCCAAGTCCATCTTCGAAAAGTTCAAGGGTGGAGCAAAACTTACTACTGAAGACCTGATGACTCTTCAAAGATCGGGTTTAGTCTAAACTAGTAAAGCAAAAAAGAATTTGGATCTATGAAATTCTTCAATTTCCATGCAGGTTATTTAACCTGCATCCTATTTTTGACTTTAAATTCTCTGTGTATCTATATATTGTTTATATATCATTATAGAGTATGTAATGTCATTTGTATAGTACATAAATATTATTTGGATAGCATTATAAATTAATTTATATTATTTATATATTATTTATAGGTTATTTATATGTTTTTTATATATTATTTCCCATACTCTTTGTTCCAAAGATTATGCAAAAGACATATGCATAAATCATAATAACTTTTATAAAATTGGTATTGACTCTAGTGCTGATTGGGCAGGAGGTATAGTCTCAAGTGTTTTCAAAATACCTTAATAAAATAGAATATATTAGACGGATATTATTGTGTAGCTCTTGCCAACAAAGAGGTCACTGACAAATTTTTAGCGCCAGGCTTAGGGTATACAACTATTTTAAGAAACAACTTAATGATTAATACACAGCCTAGTCTTGTAGCCTGGAAAGAGTATTCTATATTCAATAATTTGAAAAGCACCCATTCATTTATTCTGGAAAACAACTCCTTTCAAACACTGCAGGTGAAAACAACCTATATTCAAATTCCACATCTGACGTTGATGTTGATCCTTAACTTGTGAAAACTGTGAACAAAAGCGAATAACTGAAAAAGAACTTCTCATGGATGAAGCAATTTCTGATGGGCTACAAAGATCTTGACAAATAAACGAAGAAAATAGAACCAGAATGGGATCACCGGAAGAGAGCATGGAATCAAGCCTTATGGGAGTTATCTCAAATTTACCAAGAACTCCTAAAAAAAAGGTTAAAATTTTTGAATAAATTGGTCTACCATCATTAAATGATTGAGATTTTCATGATCAAATTTGACATGAGAGTATTTGACTAAACTAGTTTCTCACGTGCTTTTGGATCTTTTTTTCATAATTGCGATTATTCCACGAATTATTTTCATTTGTGCATCAACAGAGAATGTCTCAATCTCAAAATTTATTCTCTTTTGAATTTTCCCTTTTCACATTATGTTTCATCTTCATATATCTTGTTAATTTTAAGCAGATGCAATATTATTGTGGCAATTTTCCTTGCTAGAGCAATAATTGTCTTTGCATCTCCAATTGATTTCGTCCTCAATCAAGTCTTTTTTTATTTTACTACTTTTTTTGCTGCTGCCCGAGTAATTTGCATTAGAATCCCCCTTACTATCTCTGATTTTATTTTTGTTATTCTGTCGTTGTAAGATTTAATCAGCAGATTGTTGTACATTTGGAACAACTCCAAGCTATGAATCAAGCTTATCTCCTAAAGAGAAATCCCTGAATTTGGTTATTTTAGCAATTAGAGTTGCTGCACTAATTTATCAATACCCTGAACAGACATTTAAATTTAAATCTCATTTTTGATCCTTTCCAGACGCCTAATTAAAAAGTTCTTTTCCCAAAATTTCGATTTAATTGGAAATATATTTTATAAGACTCTAGAATGTCTGAAGTTTAAATACAGCGCTGTGAGGTAAATCTTAATGGCTGAATCATTTATATTAAGTGCAAGTTCTACTATAAATTCTGAATCTACTTTATCAGTCTTTTTATGCATAAGCGCCTTCATATCTAATGCATTTCAAACTAGAACAGGTAGATGCTTTATTAATAAATCTCAAATAAGAACCCAAAAATCACTTGTTGATTCACATAAAACAAAATCACATTTTTCTGGTGTAAACCAGTTTTTAAGATTTTTAAATTTTATATTTGTATCTATATATTTTTGTATCTATAGAAACTTTACTGCTGTTTTGCATCATGTATAATGAGAATGGAAGTAATGAATAAACAAGTGTGAATATCTAAACTACAAGAGTTAGTTACTATTTTTACAAATTAGATTACTAAATATATTTAGACATTGTAATTGTCTCAAAGACAATTTGGCATTGTAATAAAAGTAGTACTAAGCCTTTTATGGAAATCCACTAATTAGTTTTCAGACTTTTTTGGAAACAAAAATTGGAACTAACTTACTGCAAAAATTATGTGTGTAGATATTCCAAAAAAATGAGATAAATCGGAATCCTCTATAATTAAATAACATACAACATTAAAACGTAAAAGTAAATAATTCAATAAAAAGGAAGCAGTCCGTTTAACCTTCTCAAGCTAAACAAAACGGGCATAACCTGCAAGTGGAATTTTCAGACTGAATTAGGTATAAGTGTAGTTCTTTCTTAGCTTAGTACCCTTCCTCTCTGGGTTTCCTGTGATTGGGGAGACACTCTCTGCAATAGATTGGTCTGTCCGGGTCAGGCCTGAAAGGTACCTGTGTCTCAACGCCGCAATCAGAACACGTTGCATTGTGCATTTCTTTTGGGCCGCCGAAACCTCCGCGATTTCGGTCTCTCCCCCTAGAGGAATTCCCTCTATCATTAAAAGCCATATTCTTTTCACCTCCGCTCACAACGGATAGTCGATAGTTTAAAAACAAGATTTATATAACTCTTTGGTTAAAAACAGAAATTAGTTTTTAATAACAGATTATACGCCTCTTTATTTTTAATATTCTTACTATACAATCAAATAATATAAGTCTTACTCATAAGAATGGACAAAAACGTGAATAATGCTTTTTACCCTCAGAGCTACCTGCTTTTAAATAAAATCTTTAGGCTTCCTCAAAAATATAGCAATTACATTAAAATTCACATAAAGATTACCGATAAATTAAGGAAATCTTGGTAAAGGCCGAGCTTGTATGTAAAAAAAGTTGATCTTGTGAGCTGTAGGCGGGGGGAACTACCTACAGCTCGATCGAATATCTATTGGAGATACGGGGAGATATATAATTCATAATTTAATTTAATTGATTATATACTTTTATGTATATCTATTTTGAACTTAAACTAATTATTATTAACATTACATTATCCTGATCTCATGAATTATAAAAGACGACGCCTTTCCCCACCAATCAATAAATAGCTTAATCTCAGACCCTACAACAGGTTTTTTGAAAAAATATATTGAAACATACTTTCGTGATATTATAGAACTTATTGACCTTTATTAGTGATATAACCGGTCTTCTGCAGATTTATGTAGATGTAGAATTTGTTTGCCTATTTGCCTACTATAATTCACAAGGATAGACTTACGCACTTGAGGTACAAAATCAAGCACAATAAAAATTGTGATTTATATTTACAATTTAGGTAATTAAGGGTCCAAAGCCAATGATTTTTCAGTTCAACCGCGTGAATCCTAAAGGATTTAACCTTAAAAATTTAGATTATCCATAAAAAGGAAAATTCAAATTTTGTTTTATATGAAATAATTTTCCCTGTTTTTTAGACCGATTTTCCCTCTGGAATAGATTCATATAGTTTTCTTCTTTCCAGAGGCATGGAGTTGAGGTACTCTTTTGCTTCTTCAGGAGATACGACTCTACGGGTTCCATCTAGTTCCTGTATAACCACTCCGCTTTCTATGAGCATCTTGTATCTTGCAATCCGAACTTCTTTGTCAGGGTGACAGACTAAATGGCAATTAGAACAGGGAAAGTCCATCATGGATCCTGACATTATGGGTACAAAAAATTCGCCTTTTAACTTTGGCCTTCCTAGATACGCTTGTGTGGCAGTAGGTATTGCAGCAACGAAATCTTCATCTTTTTCAGGGATTTTAAAGCGCTCAGGAGATCAGGTGGACCATTTTCCTGTGGCGTTCAGACCTGTAAGTCCTCCACATACAAATAAACAGCGACAATTGCTTCTTCGCTTTCCGTAACTAAACTCCTTTCCACCAAGGTTATAGTGACTTTCTCAAAGGGTCCACGTATCCAGATGAACATACTGAAAGGCAAAGCTTGCAT
>Ga0326728_10004447_pt1 | contig 41437 bp, 11 predicted proteins | sample MB3enrmetagenome_FD_207602 | JGI IMG/M metagenome (GOLD analysis project Ga0326728, IMG submission 207602) | Lab enriched peat soil microbial communities from McLean, Ithaca, NY, United States - MB31MN | ecosystem: Environmental > Terrestrial > Soil > Wetlands > Peat | place: USA: New York... | reverse complement strand
GCGACGCGATGGCTACGCGCCGGTGATTCCGTGGGCTGAAGCCCCACGGCTACCTTCAAATCACCGCTTCGCGGTGCCGCAAAAGGTCCAAACTTCAGCTCGGGCTGAAAGCCCGAAATGCGACAGCCTGGGCTGGGGCGAGGCCGCGAGCAGAGGCCCAGGTGGCCGGCCAAAAACCTCCCGCCCCCTGTAGGGGCGTCACAAGACTCGGGTCCCTTGGCAACGGGTCCCCGCCTTACAGGCCGGACCCTTTCCGACCAGGCGGGCGGAATGGCTGGTTGATTCGCCTATTGGTGGCTGGTTTTGACCGCCCGCTGACAGTTCTGCATATTAAGCGGCAGGGAGATTATTGTAATTGGCCCTGGGGCGATTATATAGAAGCGTCAAAAATGAGGAGAATGGGGAGAGGGACCTTCGCCCCGCACCCTAATCGCGATTTCCCGTACGGCTTTCAAGCGGCTGGGGGCTGTGGGTACGTTAGAGCCCTCGAAGGAAGTTCTGAGCCGCCCCATCGAGGACGGCAGAAAGGAGCAGTGTAATGTTTTCGATGAACCTGATATACTTCTGCCGACTTCCCCGAAAAAAGCTGGTCAAGAGCATTCCATGAACTGCCCAGTTCCGGGCCGCATAAACGAGGGTCGGGCCGGTGGCGGCGGGAGGTGGGTTGTCCACGCGCCCGCCGGGGGCGAAGCGAGCGTTGCGACGCCTGGCACCATCAAGCGCATGGGCTATGATCTTGCCGATTCCCCTACGCCGGTCTTCCGATCGCATGTACTTATGGTAGATGACCTCCCACATAGTCGGGGTTCCATCGGCCTTCAGCTCCCCTTGCACCCCGCCTGTCTGGCACTCCATCGAGAGCAAACTGTTAAGTGCGTCCAAGCAGGTGCTTTCGACGGCGGGGGCGAGGCCCGCAAATCTGTAAAGCACTTCAAAGCGTTTTGCATCAGACTCCTTCACCCGTTCCAACGAAGGACCTGAAGACGATGCAAGCGAGAGAATGGAATCTCTGGCAAACAGCGCGTTCGTAGCTGTCCAGAGTAGGTTGAACCGCACTGACTCGGTGATGCCCTGAGCCCGCGACGATCTCCCTTCGGACTTGGTCGAGAAGGACAAGTCGCTCAGCGCGGCACCCCATCTGACCCAATCACGGGCTGTGCCGTAGCCTATGAGCATCTGCTGTTCGTCACCGTTCAGAGGCCTCACGGCTGTCTGACGGGCCGACACCTTGGCCGCGCACTTTCCCAGATTAGTCCTTGCCCTATTGAGATTCGTCCTCGTTTCCGGTTTCATTGTTGCTTAGTTTGCCGTTGTCGCGACTTCTTGTGAAGGGGAGAATTCGAGTTGAATTCTAACCGGGATTTCCCATTTGGCTCGGTGTTCATGGTTCACCTTTGGGTTTTTCCGGTCGCTTTCGCGATTATCCTCTCATCACTCGGCATTTCAAGCCATTTCCAGGTCAAAGCCTGTAGCATTTCGGTGACATCTGGCCGGCGCTTAACGATTTTACCCCCGCAACCCGTCCCCGGAGCCGGCAGCAAAGACACTTCACCCGTGTTGACTGTGAATGGGGTCACCGTAGAAGAGTCCCTCTTTAGGTTTGGCGCATCATGCTGACTCATCGACGCCCGCACCATGCTGCCGGGCTTGGGCCGGCCAACCAATGAACTGATCGCGGGCCCCGATCTTCCAGGCGGCCGGGCCAAAGCTCAGGCAGGCAACCGGCCGATCGTGGAAGCGAGCAATGTATCTGAGTTGTGCTCCGGTGGCCTGTTGATAGCCCAGGTAGTGATACGTTCCGTACTGCTGGCTATGCGCCTTCGACCTCTGCGAGGGCCTTGCGTTGGTGCGTGGTTGCTGTTCGACGAGCGATGGCAAGCATTTTCTCGCGGCCGTAGGAATAGTGGCGGGAGAGCATGGCTATGATCCGCTTGGCATACTCCTCCGGCTCCGCCGTGGCCGAGAGAACCCTAAACCAAACGGGCAAAAGCTCGATGGCGTCGTCCAACATGTAGAAAACGCGTTCCTTTCCGAGCTTGCGGACCTCCGCACGGAGCTTGCCACGGTCGATTAGGATGGGTTTCCGTGCCATGGTCACAGGTTTTCGACCCGGCGCAGCATAGCGGGGCGATTTGCGTACCGACGTCGAAATCCGGTGAGCTTGTGCTGGAAGCTGCCGATGTCGCCGGCCTGTGCGTAAGCGTCGCGCAGTTCCTGCAGTTGGGCGGCCGCCTGGTCGTAGGCCGAGGCGATTTTCTGGTCCATGAGGGGCTCCAGCCCCGACCATATAGCGTCGGCACGCTTTATGATGGAGGCAAGATGCTGCCGGCGCAGCTCTGCCTCGCGTTGTCGCTTCGCCGCCGCCGCGGCGGCCTCCACCTTCTCCCGCGTCTCCCGCGCCTCGATGGTTTTGGCGGCAAAATCCGTGCACCTCATTGGCTGGCCGGCCGGCATTTGCACCCGTGGATACGTCAGCCGGTTCAGTTCGCTCATCACCCCCGACCCACCACCCTCGGCCACCCGCGCAAGCAAGGCGCGCAATTCGGACACGGAAAGTCTCTCCAGAACTGCGATGATGGGGATGCGGTGCGGTGTGCTGGCCTGAGAGAGCAAGGCAGCCACAGCGAGCGCATCACGATCCACTGGAAAGTGTCCGACCAGCGCCGCCAGCGCGGGGCTAAGCTGCCCGAGCCCGGCTGGAATCGGCGGCATGACAACCGCGCCGTCCTTGGGGTCCAGCCATTCGTCCGGCTCGAAATCAGCCAACCATCCCAAAAACAAGGCTCGGTAGTCGCCGCGCAGCAGTTCCTCGCGGACCCCGATGAGTTGGTCGGTGAGGCCCTGGCCTTCTGTCCACCCCCATCCGCCTTCTTCGTTGTGTTCCCACCAAACAATGCACCGGTTGCCGATTTCCTTGAACGTCAAAGTGTCCTCGTACCGTTCGCCTCCCCGAAGGTAGGGCTGGATCGCCTCCGGAGCGATCGCGCCTTTTGGAAAGGCCAAAGCCAGACGAACCGTCCCCCAGTTAGCGAAGTAGAAGTGAGCGTCGTAATACTTGAGCAGGGTGTCAACACTCCCGTGGAAATCGCCGAAGTTGTAGGTGTTCTGCCAGCGGACGCGGGACACGTTGGCGCGGCTGGAACAACCCCGGGCATACCGCAGGCCCTCGTCGGAAATTGGTCCGTCGATGGCCGCGAACTCGTAATATTGGTGCTCACTCATGGCTACGCTTCATCTTCGCACAAGAGCCGCCCTGCGCCGGCCCATCAAGATGCTTCAGATCAAGTCTGGGCGAAAGCAAGTCATTTTTGACGGGTCGGAGTGATGTAGTCGGCGGTGGACTTGCGTTGAGCGGGGACCCGTCGTTTTGCTCGGAATTCAGCGAATCCTCGAGGACGCGGTCATCGTTTGTCCTTGCGGCCAGCGGTGCCGTCGGTAGATTGTCCCCGGTTTGCGCGCTTAGCTCAGTGGAAGAGCACTTCCTTCATACAGTAGCAAAACAAGGCTATTGTGCTAGGTTCAATGTGCTAATGTGCTAACCTAAACGCCGCTTCAGCCAGCCATTCCATTTGTTCGCCGGAGGCGATTCTCGAGACGACTTCACCGGCGTGGCTCCAGGTTGGAGAGGTCCGGGTATCGATGGGTGCTGGCGTTTCCGTGGACTGCCGGGGGCCAAGGCGCTCGCTGTCTGTCGGGCAAGCGGCTGCGCATCGATCCACCCTGGCCACCGGCAACCTCGAAGGCCCCATAGACGCGGGCCAGCGTGTCCGGTGCTCGCCTCTCTCTCTCCATAGGTTCCAGCGCATAATCATGAGATATTAGCCAAATCCGATATTGACGGTTTAACGGATGTGGCGCATAATACCGCCATGAACGATCTGGCCCGCGACCCAAAGCAAATCGGCAATCTGATCCGCCGCGCGCGCAAACGCCGGGCTTGGAGCCAGCAAGCCCTGGGCGAAAAGGCCGGCTTGCGCCAGGAAACCATCTCCCTGATCGAGAACGGAAGCTCCGCCGCCAGGATCAAGACCCTGCTGGCGTTGCTCGCCGTCCTGGATTTGGAATTCCACATCACCCCGCGTTCCCAAGGAGGCCTGGGCAGGGAAAGTGAGTTTTGATGCCGCGCAAACGCCAACATCCCCCCCTGCGAGTTCTCCTGAACAACCGCCTGGTCGGACTTCTGCTCAAGGAGCGGAGCGGAGCGATTTCGTTTCGGTACGCGGAAAGCTGGTTGTCCCAGAGCGACGCCATTCCCATTTCGCTTTCCCTGCCCCTGCGGGAAGACGCTTATCGGGGCGAACCGGTGGTGGCCGTCTGTGAAAACCTGTTGCCGGACTCCGAAACCCTAAGGAGGCGAATTGCCGGGAGAATCGGAGCCAAGGGCACTGACACCTACAGTCTGCTGTCTCGGATCGGGCGGGACTGCGTTGGGGCCTTGCGATTTGTTCCCGACGATGACGATGCGGTTTACGACACCTCGCGGATCGAGGGCGAGGTCGTAGGAGATGACGAAGTGGAGCGAATACTGAAGAACCTTGTCCGGGCGCCGCTGGGACTGGACATGGACGAGGAATTCCGCATCTCCATCGCCGGGGCGCAGGAGAAGACCGCCCTGCTGCGCCATAAGGGGAAATGGTTGAAACCCCACGGAACGACGCCGACCACCCATATCTTGAAGACGCAAATCGGGACTTTGCCCAACGGCATTGACCTGTCGAACAGCGTCGAGAATGAGTATTACTGTTTGAAAGTCGTGGCGGCGTTTGGCCTGCCGGTGAGCGCGGCGGAGATGCGGGTGTTTGGAGACACCAGGGCGCTGGTGGTTGAGCGCTTCGACCGGAAATGGACCCGTGACGGGCGGTTGCTCCGGATTCCACAGGAGGATTTCTGTCAGGCCCTTTCCTGTCCCCCGGCCCTAAAGTACCAGAACCTGGGAGGCCCTGACATGGTGGCCTGCCTCAATCTCCTGAGGGCGAGCGACAGGCCGACGGAAGATCAGAGGGCCTTCTTGAAGGCGCAGATCCTGTTCTGGTTCATCGGCACGACCGATGGCCACGCCAAGAACTTCAGCGTCTTCCTGGGAGAGGGAGGGCGGTTCCAAATGACGCCGCTGTATGACGTGCTCACGGCGCAACCGAGCCTGGATGGCCGTCAGATTCAGCGCAAGCAGATGAAGCTGGCCATGTCCGTCGGAGACAGCCGGCATTACCGGATGGACGAAATCAGAGGGCGTCATTTTGTCCAGACCGCCGAGCGCGCCGGACTGCCGGGGTCGCTCGTGACCAACGTGTTGGCGGAGGTGGCCGGGGCGGCGGATACCGCGATGGAAACCATCGAAAGGCAGCTTCCCTCGGGCTTTCCCGAGGAGATTCATGCCTCGGTGAAGCAGGCGCTGACCGCCCGCCTTAAATGCATCTGAGATCCGGCCCTCCCCCCGCAGACTCCGGAGAGTTTGTGTCAGTTGCTCGAACAGTTAGTTTTTTCATGCCAGAGACTCCTTCGTCCGCATGGTTTTCCTTTCTTTTCGCGGGCGCCAATCAGGTCGCCTCGAGGTCCAACGCGGCGCCGGTCGCCGAGGGCAGCGCTTGGGCCTCGACCTCGACTTCGGTCGTGTCCGCCTCTATGCCTTGCGCAATCACCCGATCAGTCACTTCGCTCAAAAAGGACGCCAGCGTCCGGTTCAACTCCTCGAACTCCGGCCACAGCGTCTCCCGCACAAAGCGAACGGGCACGCGGGCCATAACGGTAGTGTATCGCTGGCCGCGGTATCGGTAAGGCCGTACTTGGTAGCGCCGCAAAAGGGCGATGAGCAACTTGTGCGACCAGCGGTCGCGGAGCTTGAACGCGAACTCGACCGGCGGGTCAACCTGCTGCTGCTCCCGCAATCGGCTTCGGATGCGTTCACGAGCTTGGCCCGCCGCCTCGCGTTCGCCCGGCGTGGCCGCGCCGGCAAACAGCGCCTCGATGCGCTGAAGCTTTTCTATGAGCCGTTGCTCTTCGGTCATGGCGCCAGTTTGGCCGCATCCGAGAAGCTCGTAAATCCCAAATCAGGACGGCCACACGCGGGGCGGCATCGTGCCCTTGTTCTCGCAAATGGGAAGATTGCCGGACACCGGAAAGCTCCCTGTGCTGCGGACGGAACTGCAGCGGCTCCGCCAGGAAGCGGGTTTCTTCATCGATGCTGAAATCGACCGGATCAGGAAATGCGTCCAAAATGCCGAGCGACCGGACCCTCATTCCGCTGGTTCCTGCGGACGCGCTCCTTGATCGCTTCGGGATCCTCTTCGCACTGGAGCAGGGTCTTCCAGGAATAGGTGTGCTCGGGGTTGGGGAAGTCGCTATGGGCGACGTTCGGCTCGATGGTGTTGGGCTGCTGGTCCGTTCGGATAGTGCGCTTGGTTTCGCGTGTCCATGTGGTCCTGTCTTCTATTGCTGTTTCAGCCGGTAGAAGGTGCTGCCTGGGGGCCGGGGCAGCGCCAGTTCGTTGTGCAGATTGGTAAGATTGAGCGTCGGCCGAGACCCAGGCAGCGCCCGAGTTCGTCGAGATATAGAAATAGTTGATGGCCGCAGCCAACAAAGTGCGCGATGCGGTGATGGCCGAGAAACTGTTCTGGGCGGTGTATGGCTATTTGGGGGACCTCTCGCCGAGGTTTGTCAGTGGCAAGGCCGCCAAGCGCTTCGCCCGCCGGTTCAAGCGGACGATTCACCTGGTCGACTCGACGACCATTGAATTGATCGCCTCCTGCATGGACTGGGCCAAGCACCGGCGGCGCAAGGCCGCCGCCAAGTGTCATTTGCGGTTAGACCTGCAGAGCTTTTTGCCGCGGTTTGCGATTATCGACACTGCGCGGGACGCCGACGCCAAACGAGCGCGGGAGGTCTGCGCCGGGATTAAGGATGGCGAAATCGTCATATTTGGCAGGGCTTACGTCGATTTTGAGCATCTGCGTGACCTCGAGGTGCGCGGGGTGGTGTGGGTGACGCGGGCCAAGGAGAACCTGCGATTTGAGGTGGTGCAAGCTTACCCGGTGAAGGCGGGTGGCAAGGTGGTCTCCGACGAACTGGTCGGACTCAAGAATCCGGGCTCGCAAAAGGCCTACCCCGAACTGATGCGGCGCATCGTGGCGTGGGTCGAGGTGGATGGCCAAGAGCGGCTGATGACCTTCCTGACCAACCAGTTGACCTGGAGTCCCGAGAGCGTGGTGGAGTTGTACCGGTGCCGCTGGCAGATCGAAGTCTTCTTCAAGCAGATCAAAGGGACCCTGCAGTTGGCCGATTCCCTGGGCACCAGCGCCAATGCGGTACGGTGGCAGGTTTGGACGGCACTCTTAGTCTATTTGTTGCTGCGCTACCTGGCTTTCCTCTCAGAGTGGGCTCACAGCTTCAGCCGGTTGTTTGCCGTCGTGCGCACGTGTCTGTGGCGCAAATGAGACTTACTCAAGCTCTTAGCACGCTATGGGACAGCCGGGGGCAGCTTCCGCTACCTGGCGCGACCGGAGCAGGCATTCTTCCCTGGATTCGTCTAAGGCTGTGGGACAGCCGAGTTCGCCCAGCCCACGCAGCCCACACGACCTGCCAAAATGAGCTGAAATCCTTAAAGCGCTTGCGCCGGGGCTTGCTCAATTCCTTCGGAAAACCGCAGGTTTACGCTCGGATTTTGCCCCTTGTGGGATGCCAGTGAAAACTTATGGAACCACGTGCGCGCGATGGAAGGCAAGGGTGCGGTTAGTGGCTTCAATTCAATCGCTATTCCACCCGCACGCGGTAGAAACGCTGGCGATTGGTTAGGGTGGAGTCGGAAACGGTTTTCACAGTCCCGTCACCGGTGATGACTGACAAGACCGTCCAGGGAGTGCCTGAGAGCGAATTATTCACCTCCAAGACGTAACCTATTCCTTTGTCCGTCGGGAGTGAAAGCAGCAGAAGGTTATCGCTCTGATCTCGAGCGCAGGATATTAAGGGCCTTTTTACACCCACAGTAACCTCCCCGTTCACCGAGATGAAGTTGAGGGGCGCGAGAGTTACCGCCGAATCTACTTCCCGTGGCGTCGGCGCGTCCACCAGCGCCAACGCGGACGTGCTGCCCGGGCTGCCGATCACCACAAAACTTATCGTAAACACGACCGTCCCGTTAGAAACCGTTGTCCCTAATCCGCTCGAATCGTCCCAGGAGCAAGTTACAACTCCACTGCTGGTCAACGCGGTGCTGGCGCCGAAATTGCCTGCCGCCAACCCGTTGAGACCGTAGTTGCCCAGGCCCACATAGCTCAGCACCGTCGGGTCCCACTGCAACGTGAACTGAAAGTCCAGCACCTGGTCAAAGCCACTCACACTCAGGGAAGCGGTCGTGCTGTCTCCCGGTTGATTGGTAGAGCTGCTCAGGGCGAACGTCACACCTTGGGCATCCGCGCCTCTGGGGCCCAGCAGGCTAAACACCGTGCTCAGACCGAGGATCGTATGTAAGATGCCCGGCGATCTCATGACCGGGTTCTTTATAGCATTTAGCTGGTCGTGTCAATCGGAAATCGTGAAAACGAATCACTCCACGCGCACGCGGTAAAAGCGATGTTGGGTTGTGGCGGTTGGGTCGCGCAGGATTTTGACTGAGCCGTCGCCGACCACAGCCCCCACGGCCAGCCAATTGGCGCCGGACAGTGAATCGGCGGACTCCAGGATGTAGTGCCGGCTTGTTACGCTCGGCACCAAGATGTGGAAACTGCCCTTGGCCGCATCCCCGCCGCACGAGATCGCCGGCCTCTCTCCCACCACCATGACCTGCCCATCCCCACTGCCGAAGGCGCGCGGGCCAAGGTCCACGGTGGCCTCCCGCACCGTCGGCGAGTCGCCGAAGGCCACAGCCGACACACTGCCTGCCGCGCCGAGCACGTCAAAATAGACCGTGAATAGCGCGGTGCCGTCGGCGACCTCCAGGCCCGTGCCCTGCGGATCGTCCCACGAAAACGCAAGCTTGCCGCTATCCGCCAAAACAGTCCCAAAATTATCCTCCCCCAGGCCGCGCACCCCAAATTCCCCGACGCCGGCATAGCGCAACACGCTCGGATCCCAGCCCAGTGTAAACTGGGCGGTGGTGCCTCCGGCGAAGCCACCCACACTCACCCGCGCCGCCACTCTCTCCCCCGGCTGGACCACCTGTCCGCTCGCCTCAAACCGCACCGCGGAGATTTCCGGCTGCATCGTCACCCCTGTCTCACCCTTGTTCCCCGGCCCCGCTTGCAGGGCCAGATTTCTGCTTTCTGCTTTCCCAATTCCTGCTTTCGTGTCACCTCCGTTACCCAGCCTCACTTGGGGCGTGGCTGCGGGACTAACCCAGGAATTATTCACGTCCCCGAGCTTGATCGCCACATAATCCTGCGCGCTGGCATTAGCCACCAGGTCCGTGTACCACCGGTTAGTAGGCGCTGCCCAGGGGTTGGCGGGGTCCGGGAACACATAATCAGCCGGCACGAAGCGCCACAAGCCCGCAGGGAGCGTGTTGGTCAGACCCAAAATCAACCGGCGAATCAAGGCGATGTCGAGCGTGGTTACCGTCCCCGAAGCATCCACGTCGGCGGCCAACTCCTTGTAGGGCGAATCCAGGTGCGCCAGGCCAAGGACCTGCCGCCGAATCAGGGCAATATCCAGCGTGGTCACGCCGTTGGCCGCCGGAGTATCATCCGACTTGGCCGGACTGACCTCGTAATTCAGGCCCACCCCGATGCCGGGGAAACTATAGCTGCCGTTAGTCGCGGTCACCTGATCAAGGTTGGTAGCTCCCGTCAGGTTAACGGTTACGCCCCCCACACCCTGGCCGGAAGGACCGCTTGGCGGGTAGTTGGTGGGGTAGTACCAAACGCTGCCGGCGATTGCCACGTTCACTTCGTTCACGATGACCAGGAAAGTGTTGGTGGCGCTCAGGTGCGGGTTGACGAGGTCATACGGATTGGAGTTGGTGACGACGGTCGTCACCAGGTTGGTGCTCGGGTTTTGGTTCTGCTGCGGCGTCCAGGTGATGATGCCGTTGGTGCCAATGCTCATGCCAGCCGGCGGGTTGACCAGGGCGTAGCCCAGAGTCGAGTGGATGTTCGATTCACTGGCCGTGTTGGTCACCGCAAGCAAGGCGGCCAGCTCGTTCATCGTCTGAGTGCCAATGACCGGCAGGACCGGCGCGACGTTCACCTCATTTACGATGACCGTGAAGGTGTTGGTGGCGCCCAGGTGCGGGTTGACAAGGTCGTATGGATCGGAGTTGGTGACGACGGTCGTCACCAGGTTGGTGCTCGGGCTTTGGGTCTGCTGCGGAGTCCAGGTGATCACGCCATTGGCATCGATCCCCATGCCAATTGGGGGGTTGAGAAGCGCGTAGCCCAGGGTCGAATGGATGTCCGACTCGGTGGCGGTGTTGGTCACGGTGAGCAAGGTCAGCTCGTTCAGCGTCTGGGTGCCAACGACTCCCAGCACCGGAGGGACGTTCACGTCCCTCAGGATGACTGCGACTGTGCCTGTGGCGCTGAGCGGCGGTTGGCCATTGTCCGTGGCGACGACGGTGATTAGATTGGTCGTCCCGCCAAACGCCGGGCTGGTTGCCCAGGTGATCTGGCCGCTGGCTGGATTAACCACTACGCCGACCGGTGCGCCGGGGCCGAGGCTAAACGCCAGCGTGTTTTGCGGATTGGGATCGCTCGCTGTCACACTGAGCGAAAGCATCTGTCCGGCATTGAGCGTGGCGCTCGGGACGATTGAAATCGTTGGCGCGGAGGTGTTGACGATCACCGTCGTTTGCGCCTGCGGTTGCAGCGGCGTTGATTCGCGGTTGCCGGCGGTATCGGTCGCTATGCTATAGAAGGCGTAGGTATGCCCCTGAGCGCCGTTATAGAGCGCTCCGGTGCCGCTGGTGTGGCTTTGCCAGAGCGTGAAGGGGCCACCGTTGTCTGACACGTAAATATCGTAATAGGCGATGGGCGCCTGACCCACATAACTGGCGCCGCTCCAAACAACGCCGAACGTTGGCGGACTTTGCGCCGGCAACGCGAAAACCGCGCTCACCGGCGGATTGGTCTGAGGCGAGTTCACCGGCGCTCCGTAAACGAGGGTGTACGTGTCCGGGCTGGCGTTCGTGTGGTAAACGAACAGGTTCAGATTCGTCTGAAGAACGGGCGGCTGCCCAATGCCCACAAATGTGCGGTCGGTTATCCAGAAGTTGTTAGTGAGGAACTTGACTCCGTTCGTGTAGAGGACGGCCTGAAGGGGGAATTGGCCGTTGGCCGGGTCGGGAACGAGCAGATACGTGAAGCCCGCGGGGAAATTCGCGGTGATGGGCACTTGGAGATTTCCCAAGGTGACCGGCCCCTGGTTGGCGGCTGTTTGTACCACGCTGACAGGTTGAACGGTCCAGTCGCTCAGGTAAAGCATATTGGGCAGGCTGTCAACATTATTTGTGTCAATCACGAGAAAATCCGGTTCCCCATCGTTCCACGCACCGTCAGCCTGGACCATGTGAGTTATCTCGTGGATTTCGACGCCTTGGATCGGCGAAAGCCGTGAGTTGCCGAGTGCGTCCACATTCTGGAACGTCGCCGAGTAATCGGTGAAGAGACCATCCAGGGACGACGTCAACCACCATTCCGCAATCTCGATCGTGCCCGGCGGAAGATCTCCAAAGTTCACAGTCAGGGATGGAGACGCCGGCTGGCCGGCGACGTCGGTGCCGATGATATTGAAGCTAATGAGAAGTCCTTTCTGGTTATCGATAATTTTGGGCTGGGCGGATGTGATTTGAAAGTTGTACGCCGTGCCATATCCACTGTTCTGCACCATCACCGCCAGAGGGAAAGGTATTGACGGCTCGATTTCCGGCGTAAAAGGATCGTCCCCATAAACATCGCGCTGCAAGAAGTACCTTAGATAGAGCTGGGGACTGGGCTGCACGTTAATCGACTGGGGTGAGAGCGGGATAGTGAGCAGGACACCGTTTTCCGTGTAACTGAACGACCCGCTGACGAGGTAGTTCGTGGGCGCCTGCGGCGCGGCGTCCAGACTCGGTATCAACGTCCATTGCGCGGCGCCTGCAGCGCCTGGGGCGAGCGAACCGGTTCCATCCACAGCCGTCAGGCCACCGGTCAAGACGGCAGGTTGGATGCCGAACAGACTCGTGACGTCCTGCCCGGCCTGATTCTGCACCACAAGGCTGACGGTGACGTTTGTTAACGCGTCTGCACCGTTGTTGCTGAGCTGGAGCGTAGCGTTGAAGGCATTCTCCGTGAGCACCGCGCTCTGATCGATCTGAAGGACGACTGTGGCGCATGTGCCTCCGCCGCCACCGTTGCCTTCCGCCGCGTCGATAGCCGCGAAGAAGCCGCCCACGGGACTGTCGTAGCCGGCAGCCTGGCTGGCTTGGTATTGAGCAAAAACCACGGACATAAGGTTGCTTAAAACGTAAAGGTCAATGAAGTTGGTGTTGTCCGCGGCGGCCATATTCGTCGGCGAAAAGATCCCGGCGCGCCAGTTATTGAGCGAGAGGTTCCAACGCTGCACCGCATTCACAACGTCGGCGTCGGCTACGGTGTTGGGTCTGGGCAATGCCAGCAAGTTCGTTAATTCATCCGAGGATATAAGCGCGCCCGACGGGCTGTTTGATTGAACCGCGGCGCTGAAGCCACCATACCAGGCGGCAAACGCTCCCCCAGATCCCGGGCTAAACCACCGCCCGTCGGTGTCGCCAAGTATTAGGCGCGTAAACTCTACCTCAGGATAGGAGCGCGCTGCATACAGATCGCGTGGATCAAACGCCGACAGCCCGCTTCCGACCAGTGTATCATAGACCGGGCCTGTTGGAGGTGGGTCGCCCCCCACTTGCTGTAGCAGTTGCCCCACGCAGGAGGCGAAGCCGCCAGCATCCGTAACCAGGGATTGGGGGCATCTACAGCGCAGGAAACTCCAGAGACACGCGGCAGTGTTGGCCAAGGGACCTCCGCCAAATGTTACGGCGCCAACAACACAACCCTCGATGGTTGACTCAGTCGCTCCCTGGGCAATCAAGTTTGCGATACAAGACCACACGCTATAAAAATCACCGACGGGAGTATAACCGATTACACACTCGATTATCGCTTTGGCCATGCATTGGTCGCAGGAAACAGGCGTATTGACGGAAGGCGGAGTGAACGATGTTCCTGAACCATAACCACTGCCACTGCCATAACCACTGCCAAAGGTCACAGTAGTCGTCGTGGCAGGTCCCGCCCCGCCACAGTCCCCTAAAACGTTGAACACTGGGATTGGTATGCCCGTGCGGACGTCATATTGGCCGCATGGATAAAAGTAGCCGATACCGATACTAATAGTGCAAGGATCGCCTGTAAGGTCTGCTTCCCGGACAGTGCCGCTTGCCAAACTGGGTTCACTGGAAATATCCGCTGCCATGAGCCGGCTGTTGGGGGATGGAGTGGCTAACAAAGTGATGCGCATGGGCACGGTCACCGTTTCATGAGCAGCCAGCGAGCCAATACTGGTTGTGGCCACGTCGAACTGGTACAGAGGGGAGGAACTGATGGAAATCGTGACATTTGACACGGCGATGAGACCGTAATTGGCCAGCGTGAACGGCACGTCCATAAACTGGCCTGGCTGGATCAATGGCGAGAGATCCAAGGACGCTGGAGTGGGCACGACCACCGGCGCCGGGACGTCCGTAGTAAATGTTGCTTGAATCGTGATTTCCGTTTGGTCCTGGATTTGAGTGGGGACAACGGTCCAGGTGTAGGTCACCGTCTGGAGCGAAAGAAACGCTTGAATGGTGTTCGTTTGGCCTGCGGTGACGACTGCCGAGCCGTTGAAGGTCGAGTGTTGGTTTGCGGCCATGGCCAGGGCGTAAGTACCGGCGATCAGGCTGGGGGCAAAGAACAGCCCGTTGCTGTCCGTTACACCGCTCGCAACGACCGATCCGCTGAACGGGTCGGTCAGGGTGACGCTCGCGTTGGTCAGCGGCGGAGCGCCGGCGGCGAAAAACGTCAACTCATCCACCGATTGGATGAGCAGCGCCCCGTGAGCATCTGATACGGCGTTGAACGTGAACGGAATCTGAACACCTGCATTGCCACCGTTGACGGCCAGATTGCCGGTGTAAGGTCCCAGCGCCAGGCTCGACGCGGGCGTCAGGACCAATGTGACAAGATTCGACTGTCCAGGGGCGAGCGAAGGCAGCGGATTCACCGAAGCAACGCTGAGCCAGGGCACGGCAGGGACGATCACCGTAAGCGGTCCGGACGGAGCGCCGCCGAGGTTGAGCACCTCGAATTGCACAATCGCCTGAGCGCCGACCAGCATCGAGGTGTTGAGCTGAGCAGGTGTGGTGACGAGACGAGGCACCAGCGGATTCACAGTAATGGTCACGGGCAGATCGAAGACGGCCCCTTCAGCACTGGTGAGCTCAATCGTGAAGGAACTCTGCTGGATGCTGGCGTCGCTGGCCGTGACGCTGTAGGAAAGCGTCAGCGTGCCCTGTCCTGCCAGGTAGTTGGTGCCGAGCGCGGTGCTGGCCGTCAGGTTAGCTGCCAGCCCGTTGATTGTCCCGGTGAGGCCAGTGAGCGGCACATCGCTGAGGTTCTGAAGACTGACCGAACCGGCCACGCCTGCGCCTGCGGTCACGGTCAACGCCAGCGAGGCTGGGCTCGAGGCCATGCCCAAAATGTTGAACTGGCCTTGTGGCGGCGCGCTGGTGATACCAGGAGAGACGGCGCTCACAGTATAGGTCCCGGCCTCATTGGCCAGCGGCGTAAAGAGCGTGCTGAAATTGCCATTGGCGTCGGTGTACACCCCGATAATCCGCTGCAGCCCGCGCACCGTCACCAGGATATTGACCGGCACATTCGCGGCGGGGCCGCCGACGGAGAGGGTAGCCGACCCATACAAAGGCACCGGCGTGCCTATCACGACATTCGTCACTCCCGCAACGACCGTGGCAGTATATTCGGGCGAGACAACCACCGGCGCGCTGCTGACCGAGGAGTTGTTTGCTTTGTCCAGTTCCACCGCATTGTTGTTTGCGTCGGCGGCCACCACCACCCAGTAGGTTCCCGGCGGCGGCAATGCGCTGCCTGGCACCACGAGCGATTGGTCCACATACTGTCCGGGCGGGAGGGGGCCTGAGAAGTATGCGGCGCCCACGAGCAGATAGCCGCCGGCCAGCGGATCCGTGGTGAGATAGACGTTTTGAATGACGCCGTTGGTGAGGGCGCCCAGCCCCTGATTCATCAAGCGAAAACCAATAGTAAGGGGCTCTGCCGTAAAAACCGCCCCGGGCGCGGTGATGCTTGCGATAACAAGGTCCGGCAAGATGATGTCGGTGACCGTGAGCAAGGCGCTGCCGCTGGCATAATTCACCGCGCTTGCTATGATGCTGAGTGTCTGACTGGTGAATGGAATTCCGTCATTGAGGCTGCTGATGGAAAAGGTTGTGTTGGTCTGCCCGGCCGGAATGGTGACCGTTTGGGGCGCCGTGGCTTCGTTGGTTTCGCTCGAGATCAGCGTCACAAGAAGGTCGTTGGTCGGCGGTACGGCAGTCCAGACAACTGCGGTGGTTGCCGGGTTCGCGCCCTTGGGCACCACCTTGTCCGCGATGGATACCCTGAGCGCCGGCCCGGTATTGTCCTGGACGACCAGCGTCGCGGTCGCCGGGCTGCCGACTGGATTGCCTAGCACGTCGAGCGCTTGCGCGGAGATCAAGGTCACCTTCGGGCCGGTGACGTTGGTATCGTTGACCGCCGCGACGTAAAAGGAGGCGCTTCCTTGCAACGCGGGGATTGTGGCCTGCGCAGGCACAAGGGCGGCGCCAGGATTTGTGCTGACGAGGGCGACCGTCACAGGCTGGGAGGTGATTGGCTGGCGGGCGACGGTGGCAATCGCGGCGAAGGGGCCGTCTGCCTCATTGATGTTTGTGCGGTCCAGCGACAGCGTGAGCACGGGCGCGTTGTCGTTGAGCACCGTCACCATGGCGAGGGCGCCGGCGTAGCCGTTGGCAGAGGCGCTGACCGTGTATGTCTGCGCCGGCGCAATGATCGTGTTTTGGACCGCAAGCAACGTGAAGGTCACGGAATTGGAATTGGCCGGGATGGTCACTGAGGTTGGAACCGAAAGAGCGCTGGGGCCCGAGCTGGCAAGAGATACCACCACTGGCTGGCTGCCCGCCGGACTGCCGGCCACTGAGGCAAGGACTGCCTGGCCTTCAGTCACTTGGGAAGCACCCAGCGAGAGGGTGAGGCTTGGCACGTCTGTATTGACGACCATGACCTGGGAGGTTGCGCCCACGTACCCCGCCGCGTTGGCGGATAGTGTGACCAACACGTTTGGCCCGGGCACCCCGTCATCCAGCACCATGGCGTTAAATGGCGCAGATGAGATTCCTGCTGGAATCGTGACGCTTGCCGGAACGAAGAGCTTCTTGGCCGCCGTGCTGGCAAGAGACACGAGAGCGGATGCCGAGAGGTCGCCGTTGCGTGACACCAAACAGGCAAAGCTCGGCGTCAAAGTGTTCTGCACCACGTTCGTAACGGGTATCGTCAACGACAGCATCGCCGGTATCTGCAGGTCGTTCAGCGCCAGGGCCGCGTTATTGGTTTCGTTTTGCTCAACCAGGCTGTGCTGGCTGTCAACGACAACGGCCACGCGCAGATCACCGGACGAACCGGTCAGGGGAAGCGTCACCTGCTCGGCGCGGGCGAGGCTTGCGCCGGGCGCGAGGTCGTTCGTGTAAACAAATAGCCCGAGCAACGGATAAGCCGCCGGGTTTGTCGAAAACTGCGTGAGCGTAAGACTCGCCGGGACCAGGTAAACGGCTTCCTGCCACGGTGCGATGGCTGCGGCAGCGCCGATATTGGTAACGACCCAGGAAACCGACAGCGCCTGCCCGGCTGCCGCAGAGGCTGGAGAAGACACTTGCCCAACAGCCAGATCTGGCAATGGTGGCGACGTGAGCGTGATCGGTGTCGTCAGTAGATTGTTTGCCCGGGTGGACTCAAACAGCGCGTTGCCGGAGTCGGCCACGGCAGTGATAAAATATGTGCCGGGGCTGGAACTGGTTGTAAGCGGGATTGTCACCGCCTGCGTCCGGGTGTAACCGTTGCCCGGAGCCAATGGCGAAGTGCCTGCCAGCGTGGCCAACACTGTCGCGCCCGCTACCGAGTTCGAGTAGGGCCCAAAATATAATTGGTCGTTCCAGGCGGCGGTCGCTGGAGCCGCGCCGGCATTGGTAACCGCAAACCAGACGGTGAAACTCTGGCCGAACTGCGCGCTGGCGGGCGCGCTGAGTGGCCCCAGCACCAACTCCGGCGCGCTGATCACAATGGGGTTTGTATCGAACGACACATTGTTGGTCTTCACTTCCGGCACAACATTCCCACTGTCCACGAACACCCCGAAGTACTGTGTTCCGATTATGCTCGCCGGGAGAATCACCGTTTGCGTAATCGTCGTGGCAGCGCCAGCAAAAAGGCTATTGGCAAAGGTAAAACTGCCAAGCCGCTGAGCGCCGATTCCATTCGTGTTGGGGGAAAGGAGAATCTGATTCAACCAGGGGCCGACGGCCGTCAGGTTGCCTTCATTGGTGATGGTGAACATGAGTTGCACGGGTTGTGCAATAACTGCGCTGGGCGGCGCCGTGATCCCACTCACGGCGAGGGCGGGTGCCCCGATTTGCAACATCACTGCCGAACTTGTGTTGTTAGGCTGAGTGACTCCAGACACGGCGAGATACCCGGATGAGGTGTCGTTCACCACCACGAACAGGTAGTATGTCCCGATCGACAGCCGCGGAAGGTTCAGCGAGTTGATCCACGAATACTCGCCGCCCGCCGGGACATTATGGTTCAGGGTAACGAAGCCGAGCAGGCTCGCGTTGGCGGCGTTGAAGACGGCGTCGCTGCTCAAATAGACTCCATCCGCCCAGAGTCCCACGGCGCTGCCGCTGCCCTCGTTGGTCACGACGCACACGATCGGGATCGTGGTTCCCGACGCGGCCGACGCGAGGGCGGTCACACTGATCGGAGCCAAATCGGGCGGGGCGGAGGTCGTGAACGTGTAGTCGCCCGAAACGGTCTCATTGCCCGCCAGGTCACGCGAGCGCACGCGGAAGTGATAGGTTGTCAGCGGGTTCAAGTTGGCAAGAGTGATGCTGTGCGCCGTTACCAACTGGGGGTACAGTCCCGAGCTCGAACCGTACGCCGTGGTTGCGCCATACTCCACGAGGGAAGAGGACGGCTTGTCGGAATTCCAGGTGACAAGGGCAGACACCGCCAACGGGGCCGCAGCCACGCCGCTCAGGACCGGCGGTGTGGCGTCCACGTCAAAGACATCCACATTGGTCGAGCCAAGGACGTCCCCGTAAATGTCCTGCGCGGCCGAAATAAACACCTGATTGGAGCCGTTCATTCCACTGGTGAACGTGACGGGCGGCGCATGAAAGGTGTCGTTAGATTGGGCCACCGAACCCCAGTAACCGCCGGTCGCCGGGACCAGAGGTTGGACCGCTCCTGCGGCGCTGTTCGTCAATACCATTTGCGGCATGATATTTGTGTTCATGGCGCGGTCGAACTGGAAGGTCAGGAGGAAATTCGTCGTGGCCGGAACCGGCGAGTTGAAGTTAGCCGCAACCTCGGTCACGACGGGCATGAGACTCATTTGACTGTAAACGGCGACGTACTGCAGGTTCGTGGGGTCCAAGGTCGAGAACGTCTTGGCAAAGCCGGGGTTGGCGCTGACGATGGCATTGCTCAACGTGTAGTCCTGAAAGACATAGAGGTAGGGCGAGCTGGCGATGGATGGCGGCGCACTGAAGGCCGCGGTCTGGCCGTTGGTGTAAAAGCCCGCACCGGCCACCACGGCCAGGCCTGGCGGCTGCGTCGCGGTGGTGACGACATGATTCGTGTTGGCGTCAGTGTAGTTCGCGACGAAGAAATGATTTGTATAGACCACCGTGGTCAGGGTGGTGTTGCTGGAGAGAATGTTGCCGTTTTCGGTCCACCAGCCAAAGTTGTAGCCAAAACCGGGCTGCGCAGTCAGGACCGACGTCGAGGCATAGAAATAACTTCCTTGCCCGGCCACCGTGCCGGCCGCAGGCGGGCTGTTCGACGTGAAGATCGAGAACTGTGGAAGCGTAAAGTTGGCCACCAGAGCGCGATTGCGCTGGGCGGTGAACGCGTAGGCGCTGTCGGCGCTTTCCGTGACTCCGTTCTCGGTCCAGTCTGCAAAGCTGTACGGCAGGTTGGCAGTGTTGGCGGAAGCGATGACGGTGACCAGGCTGCCCGGGAGAAACACCCCGCCGCCCGTCGCGGAACCGCCCTGCGGCGGATTTGGAGTGACGGTGATGGTGTAGCTCAGACCCGTGTAGGGTTTCACAACGAAATTGGCCGTCTGGTTGGCGTTGCTCACGATCACGTCCTGCGTCGGAACGTCGTTGTAACCGCGTGGCACCAGTCCCTGCACGCCCACGCGCCACGTGCCGTTTGTGACATTCAACGCGTAGTTGCCGCTGGCGGCGGTGGTCGTGCTCAGGAAAACCCCAGCAGGGGCGTTGGTTGTCTCGGCAAAAACGGTGATGTTCGTGATAGGATTCCCAAGACCATCCGTGACGGAGCCGGAGATTGTGGCCGTTGTCGTGGCGTTGGACAGGACCTGTAACGACACGACGCTCGCGCCGTAGTAGATCTGCCAGGCGAGATCATTTCCCATCACGGGCAAATTCAGACTGCTAAATGAGTTCGCAACCGAAAGGCAACTGATCAACGGAATCGAATCGCCCGGATGCGGAATATAGCCATTCAAGAGACTGAGGCTGAGCGCTCCGTCAAGGCTGAGATTCCCATCGACCACCATCGGCGCCGCCAGGCCTGGGCCGGCTACTCCGAAATCCAGCGTGGCGCCGGTTTGGGAGTAGCCGTTGCCGAAGTCGAAATTTATGAGCCCAGAGAGCACGCCCAAAGCGCCGGCGTTGTAAAAGGGCAGGTCGATATAGGTCGTCCCCGTGCCGGCGGTTTTCTGCACTGTCCCCGCGTTGTAAAAAGGCCCGCCAGCATAGCCGTAGTAGTAATAGTAGCCGTAGTTGAGGTTCTGGTCGCACTGGATGTCCCACAGGGCTCCCGGCAGGTTCTCAATCAGGCCGTAAAAGCCGTAGTTACTGTCGTTATAGACGGTCACAGTGCCGTCCAGCCAGTTCACGGTCCCCGCGTTGGTCAACGTGTTTTCCAGGACCACGCTCCCCTCGATGTTCAGCACGCCGTTGCTGGCGATGGTCAGCGGGCCGTCCGCAGTGCCCCCGCTCCAGTTGACCGTCGCGCCAGCAGCTTCTGCGAGGCTGCCCGAAGCGGTGCCTCCGCTCCAGTTGAGCGTCCCGCCGCTCGACACTTGCAATGCGCCTGAAAACCCGCCGCCACAATTGAAAACGCCGCTGACCGTATAGCTGCCGCTGAGGGCAGTCCCGGCCAGGGTCAGGTTGGTGATCGTGCCCCCTTGAAAGTTCGTCGCCAAAATAATCACGCCGCCGACCATCTGTAAATTCGGAACCAGGTCGCTCGCCAGTGTCACACTGCCCCCCGTGAGCTGAATGGCTCCCGGCCCGCTGAGCGTGGGCGCTGTGTTGTAACTGAAGGCGCCGCCGGAAAAGTCAATGGCCGTGCCCGCCGCCGCGCTGAAGGCCCCCGCCAGCGCGCCGCCGTTCTCAAGGTTAATCGTGCCCTCAAGCGCCGTCACGGCGCCCGAGTTGTAGAAGGGAAGGTCGATATAGGTTGTCCCTGTGCCGGCAGTTTTCTGGACCGTCCCCGCGTTGTAAAAAGGCCCAGCGCCATAGCCGTAGTAGTAGTAGCCGTAGCTGAGGTTCTGGTCGCACTGGATGTCCCACAGGGCTCCCGCCAGGTTCTCAATCAAGCCGTAAAAGCCGTAGTTCGTGTAATTATCCACAGTCACAGTGCCGCCCAACCAGTTCACGGTACCCGCGTTGGTCAGTGTGTTTTCGAGGACCACGCTCCCGTCGATGTTCAGCACCCCGTTGCTCGCGATCGTCAGAGGACCACTAGCAGCGCCATTGCTCCAGTTGAGTGTCCCCCCGCTCGAGACTTGCAATGCGCCTGAAAACCCGCCGCCACAATTGAAAATGCCGCTGACCGTGTAGCTACTGCTGAGGGCAGTGCCGGCCAGGGTCAAGTTGGTGATCGTGCCCCCTTGGAAGTTCGTCGCCAAATTAGCCGCGCCGCCAACCATCTGTAAATTCGGGATCACGTTGTTCGCCAGCGTCACACTGCCCCCCGTGAGCTGAATGACTCCCGGCCCGCCAAGCGTCGGCGCTGTGTTGTAACCGAAGGCGCCGCCGGAAAAGTCAATGGCCGAGCCGGCCGCCGCGCTGAAGGCCCCCTCCAGCGTGCCGCCGTTCGCAAAGCTAATCGTGCCCTCCAGCGCCGCCACCGTGCCCGAGTTGTAAAAGGGAAGGTCGATATAGGTTGTCCCAGTGCCGGCGGATTTCTGCACCGACCCCGCGTTGTAAAAAGGCTCGGCGCTGTAGCCGTAGTTCAGGGTCTGGTCGCACTGGATGTCCCACAGGGCTCCCGCCAGGTTCTCAATCAAGCCGTAAAAGCCATAGTTAGTGTAATAATACACGGTCACAGTGCCGCCCAACCAGTTCACCGTCCCTGCGTTGGTCAGCGTGTTTTCCAGGGTCACGTTTCCAGCGATGTTCAGCACCGCGTTGCTGGCGATCGTGAGGGGATCGCCGCTCAAGGTCCCGCCGAGCCAGTTGAACTGGCCGTTGATGGTCACGGGAGCCGTCAAATTGAGTGTTCCGCTGCTAAAGCTGATGGTGTCATAGGGACCGGGAACCCCGATGGGAGCCCAGTTGGTCGGGTTAAACCAATCCGAACTCACAGAACCGAGCCAAGTCCTGTTTGTCGGTGAGCTGGATGCCGATATCACTGCCAGGAAGGTGGCGGTCGAGCCGTAGTCCAGTTGCCACGACAATCCATTCGTGGGGAGATTGGTGCTCTCAAACACGCCGGTTTCCGAGCTGTAAAGCAGGACGGGGAAGGCATCGCCAGGGGAAGGGAGAAAGCCATTGTTCAGGTGGGCCGCCAAGGTTCCAGTAAGAACAGGGGAACTGCCCAGGCTCACGCGGCCACAATCTCCCGCGCCATTGATTCCGAAACTCAGCGTGCCGCCAGTGAGGGTGCAAGCCCCATTCAGGCTCAGGGTGCCGGTTTCCACATCCAAGGTCCCGCTGTTGTCGAAAGGGACATCGATGCTGGTCGTGCCTGTCGTCGGCCACTTCCGAAACAATCCCGCGTTGTTGAAATAGCCGTAACCACCGTAGTACGCATAATAGATCATTTGATCGTTCTGCGCGTTGAAAACTGCCCCCGCCAGGTTGTTAATGCCGCCGCTGTAACCATAATACGCATAGTTGACAACCTCCAAATCCACAGCGCCCGACCAGTTCACGGTCCCTTCATTGGTCAACGCCCCATACAGTTGGAGCGTGCCACTGCCGCCTATGTTCATCACGGCGTTGCTCAAAACCGTCACGGTGGCGCCAGGCGCAATCGAGCCGCCTGTCCAAGTGAACACACCCTCGATGTTGGCATTGCCGGCCAATGTCGCTCCTGCCAGCACCAGGTTGGAACCTTCGATGCCGCCGTTCGCCGTGAATGTCCCGCCGGTGAGCAGATTGGTCCCCGCCCCCGCAAACTCGGCCCCGCTGTTCCCGGTGTAGCTGTTCGGAAAGGCCAGCGTCGCTCCGGCGTCCGCAATGAACTGGCCCGCGCCGATGCCGCCACCGTTGACACTCACAGTGCCGCTGGCCGCATCCAAGGTCCCGGTGTTATTGAAGGGGACGTCGATGCTGGTCGTGCCTGTCGTCGGCCACTTGCGGAACAATCCCGCGTTGTTGAAATAACCGCCGTCGTAATAGATCGTTTGATCGTTCTGCACGTTGAACACCGCCCCCGCCAGGTTGTTAATGCCGCCGCTGTAACCATAATACGCATAGTTGACAACCTCCAAATCCGCAGCGCCGGACCAGTTCACCGTCCCTGCATTGGTCAACGCCCCATACAGATAGAGCGTGCCACTGCCCCCTATGTTCATGACCGCGTTGCTCAAGACCGTCACCGTGGCGCCAGGCCCAATCGAGCCACCTGTCCAAGTGAGCACGCCGCTGATGCTGGCGTTGCCGGCCAATGTCGCTCCTGCCAATTCCAAGTTGGAACTCCCAATGTCGCCGTTCGCCGTGAATGTCCCGCCGCTGAGCAGGTTGGTCCCCGCCCCCGCAAACACGGCCCCGTTGTTCCCGGTGTAGCCGTTGGGAAACACCAGCGTCGCTCCGGCGTCCGCGATGAACTGACCCCCGCCGCTGCCGCCAGCGTTGACACTGACGGTGCCGCTGGCCACCTCCAAGGTCCCGCTGTTATTGAAGGGGACGTCGATGCTGGTCGTGCCTGTCGTCGGCCACTTCCGAAACAATCCCGCGTTGTTGAAATAACCAGAACCACCGTACCACCAAGAGATCGTCTGATCGTTCTGCGCATTGAACACCGCCCCCGCCAGGTTGTTAATGCCGCCGCTGTAACCATAATACGCATAGTTGACAACATCCAAATCCACAGCGCCGGACCAGTTCACCGTCCCTTCATTGGTCAACGCCCCATACAGTTGGAGCGTGCCGCTGCCGCCTGCTATGTTCATCACGGCGTTGCTCAAGACCGTCACCGTGGCGCCAGCCCCAATCGAGCCGCTCGTCCAGGTGAACACACCGTCGATGTTGGCATTGCCGGCCAATGTCGCTCCTGCCAACACCAAGTTCGAACTCCCAATGTCACCGTTTGCCGTGAATGTCCCGCCGCTGAGCAGATTGGTCCCCGCCCCTGCAAACTCGGCCCCGCTGTTCCCGGTGTAGCTGTTGGGAAACACCAGCGTCGCTCCGGCGTCCGCGATGAACTGGCCCGCGCCGCTGCCGCCATCGTTGACACTGACAACGCCGCTGGCCACCTCCAAGGTCCCCGGGTTATTGAACGGGATGCCGATGCTGGTCGTGCCCGTCGTCGGCCACTTCCGGAACAGTCCCTCGTTGTTGAAATACTCGTAGCCATAGCAGCCGCACAAGATGGTTTGATCGTTCTGCGCGTTGAATACCGCCCCCGCCAGGTTGTTAATGCCGCCGCTGTAACTGTAATTCCCATTGTAATTCACAACCTCCAAGTCCGCAGCGCCGGACCAGTTCACCGTCCCTGCATTGGTCAACGCCCCAAACAGTGGGAGCCTGCCACTGCCGCCTATGTTCATGACCGCGTTGGTCAAGATCGTTACGGGGCAAAAGACGGCGCCGCCGATCCAATCAAAGCTGTTGCTGACCGTTAGAACCCCGCCGCCATTGATCGCCCCCGCTGCCAAACCCAGGAATCCAATCTCCGCATTTTGCGACAACGTCACCGTACCGCCGTTGGCGATGATGGCGGCGTCAAAAACTCCAGGCACTCCCGCTGGGGTCCAGTTCCCGGGTGTGAACCAGTCGCTGGAGATACTTCCAACCCAGGAATAGTTCACGCCGGGCACGTTGGGCAGCACGTTGATAGTCACCGGAAGCGAACTGCCCACCTTGCCGGTCGAATCGGTCGCTGTGGCCGTGAGCGAATAGATGCCAGGCGGCGCATTGCTCCAGACTATGCTATATGGGCTGTTTGTAGCTTCACCCACTTCATTGCCCGCAGCGAAGCAATCCACCTTGGAAATAACGCCATAGTAATTGGTCGCCTCAACCGTGATCGCGATGTTCGTCGGCGCCATGAAAACGTCGTTGTTCACCGGGCTGAGGATGGTCACCACGGGCACAACGTCAACCTGGTTGGTTGCAGTCAGCGCGACACTGCCAGCCCCGTAATCCGCCTGCCAGGCGGAGCCCTGATTCGGGAAGCTGATACTCTGGAAAAGGCCGCTGGCCGAGCCGTAAGTCACAATGGCATACGTGCTGCCCAGGGCCGGCGCGTATCCGTTGTCCAGGCTCACGCTCAACGGGATGGCCGTCGCCAGAACGTTGCCCGCAAAATTAATGCAGCCGTAGTTCGCCGGGCCGCTAATTCCAACATTGAGCGTGCCGGCGGCGAAGTTGTAACTTCCACTGAAACTCAGTGTGCCGCCGTTGATGGCCTGCGCCAACCCCTGATTGTCGAATGGCTGGGCGGCGATGTAAATGGTCCCGCCGGTGACATCGGCCTGAATCGTCCCTTGGTTGACGACGCTGACATTCTGCGGCCCGCCGTAGCATTGGCTGCTATAGCCAATCGTCCCGTTCTGACCGCGGACCGTGATGCCCGGCCCAATCGTCAGGGTCGTGCCCGCGTCGGCCAGCCATAGCGCGTCGCATGGATTGCTTTGGTTCCCGAAGATGACCACGCCGTTGCCGCGCAAGGTTTGACTGCCCACAAAGTCAATCACTCCGTACCACGAATTGGACGGATTGCCCAGCAGCGCGGTGCCGTTCAAGACCAAGCCGTTGGTCACGGTCAGCTTGGCTCCGGACACGCTGTTGCCAACATCGAGCGTGCCGTTGACCGTCACCCCGTTCAAGGCGGCCCCGCTGTTTCCCACCCAGAGCGCCCCGCCGTTTGTCACCGCTACGGTTCCGCCATCGATTGCGCCGCCGTTCAGGACCCATGTGCTGGCCGACCCGAACGCCAATGTGGTTCCGCTGTTGTCAAGGGCGCCGGTCAAATTCACGACGCCGCCGCTGGTGTTCAGCATCCCTAAACTGGCCACCGTAAATGTCCCGCTGAGGTTCACCACCGCGTTGTCCGCGTTTATCGTGCCCGAGTTAATCCATGTCCCGCCAACATTCAGCGTTGCGTTGGTCGCGTTTATTGTGCCTGGGTTGATCCATGTGCCGCCAAGACTCACCGTCGTGTTGGCCGCATTCATCGTCCCCGAGTTGGTCCACGGGCCATTTAAACTCACTGCGGTTCCGTTCACCGAAAACGCCAGGTTATTTTGCAAACCATCGTTGAACGTGATCGCGCCGGCACCAGTGACCGTTGCCCCGTTCAATAGCGCCGGCGCGTTCCAGGCAAGCGTGCCTTGGACGACTTCAATGGTTCCTCCAGTATTGTAGAACGGCAGGCCGATCGACGTTGTGCCCGCGTAGGCCAACTTGGCCACCGTTCCGAAATTCTCCCAATAGGCGTTCGTGTTGGCGCAGGCCCCACTCACGGTCTGATCGCTCCAAATAGTCCACAAAGCTCCGGTCGAATTGATTATCGAGCCGGCATTCGCGGAGCAGTTGCTCACGACGATGTCGCCACCCGCCCAAATCGCCGTTCCTGCGTTAGTCAATACATTGCCCAAATACTTGGTGTCATCGCCCCCAAGGGTCAAAGCTCCGCTCTGCCCGATAGTAAGCGGACTCCCGGTCAACGCGCCTCCGAGCCAGTTGAACTGACCGCTGACGGTTACGGGCGCGGACAGGTTGAGCGTTCCGTTGGTGAAGTTGATGACTTGCCCAGCGCTCCCGTCTGGCACTCCGATGGGACTCCAATTGTTTGCGTCAAACCAATCGAAGCTGGCGGCGCCCGTCCAGGTGTAGGAGTTGGTGGCCGCTTGCGAAGCGACTGCGACAATGGTGAAGAGGGTAGGCCCGGTGATTATCTGCCATTGGGTTTGCTGTGGCAAGTCGAGGTTGGCGAAGGCCCCCGACGCGGAAGGATAATTGAGCAACGTAAATCCATCTCCCGGGTTCGGTGAATAGCCGCCAACCGTGCGTGCTTGCAACGTGCCGGCCGTAGCCAGGGCCAAGGGACTGCCGAAACTCATGTGCCCATAAGTGTTTATTCCATCGATAGCGAAGCTAAGAACTCCGCCGCTTCCATTGTATTGGCCCGGTAGCGCCACCGTGCCGCTTTCCACGTCCACGAGGCCGGTGTTGTTGAAGGGCACGTTGATCGAGGTTGTGTTCGTCCCGGGCCATTTCCGAAACAACCCGGCGTTGTTGAAATACCCGTAACCCGGACCGTACCCATCAGAGATCGTTTGGTCGTTCTGGGCGTTGAACACCGCCCCCGCCAGATTGTTAATGCCGCCACTGTAACCATAAGAAGCATAGTTGACAACCTCCAAATCGACGGCGCCCGACCAGTTCACCGTCCCTTCATTGGTCAACGCCCCGTACAGTTGGAGCGTGCCGCTGCCGCCTATGTTCATCACGGCATTGCTCAAGACCGTCACCGTGGCGCCAGCTCCAATCGAGCCGCCCGTCCAAGTGAACACACCGCTGACGGTGGCATTGCCAGCCAATGTCGCTCCTGCCAGCGTCAGATTGGAAATAATGGTGCCGCCGTTCGCCGTGAATGTCCCGCCGCTGAACAGATTGGTCCCCGCTCCCTCGAACACAGCCCCGGTGTTCCAAGTGTAGCTGGCAGGAAAGGCCAGCGTGGCTCCGGCTTCGGCGATAAATTGGCCGCTCCCACTGCCGCCAGCGCTGACACTGACGGTGCCGCTGGCCACCTCCAAGGCGCCGCTGTTATTGAAGGGGACGTCGATGCTGGTCGTGCCTGTCGTCGGCCACTTCCGAAACAATCCCGCGTTGTTGAAATAACCAGAACTACCGTACCACCAAGAAGAGATCGTCTGATCGTTCTGCGCATTGAACACCGCCCCCGCCAGGTTGTTAATGCCGCCGCTGTAACCATAATACGCATAGTTGACAACAGCCAAATCCACAGTGCCCGACCAGTTCACCGTCCCCTCATTGGTCAGCGCCCCCAAAAGCTCGAACGTGCCACTCCCGTCAAGGTTCATTACCGCGTTGCTCAAGATCGTCAGTGTTGCCCCGGCACCCAGCGCCCCGCCCGTGCAAGTGAACACTCCGCTGACGGTGGCATCGCCAGCCAATGTCGCTCCTGCCAGCGTCAGATTGGAAATAATGGTGCCGGCGTTCGCCGTGAATGTCCCGCCGCTTAACAGATTGGTCCCCGCTCCCTCGAACACAGCCCCGCTATTCCAAGCGTAGCTGGCGGGAAAGGCCAGCGTGGCTCCGGCTTCGGCGATAAACTGGCCGCTCCCACCGCCGCCCCCGTTCAGGCTCACGGTGCCGCTTCCCGCATCCAAGCTTCCCGTGTTCTGAAAGGGCACATTGATGGTGGTGGTGCCTGTCCCGGGCCATTTGCGGAACGTCCCCGCGTTGTTGAAATATTCATAGCCACCGCACCAGCAATAGATCGTCTGATCGTTCTGGGCGTTGAACACGGCCCCCGACAGGTTGTTAATGCCGCCGGTGTAACCACTCGAGTTATTGAATAGTCGCAAATCCACAGCGCCCCAGTTTACCGTCCCTTCATTGGTCAGCGCCCCGGACAATTGGAGAGTGCCGACACCGCCTATGTTCAACACCGCGTTGCTCAGGACCGTCAGCGTTGCCCCAACGCCCAGCGCGCCACCCGTCCAAGTCGCGGTGCCCGTCAGGGTGTTGGTCCCCTGCAAGGTCCCGCCGTTCCACATCAGATCGTTTATGCTGGTGTTGACGCCATTGAGCACGCCGCCCGACAAAACCAGATTCTGTGCCGAGCCAAGGAGCGTCACCGTCCCGCCGCTCACTGTGCAAGCGCCTGCCCCGGTGAAAGCCGTGCCGCTGTTGTTGTTGCCAAAAGAGACGCCAGCGCCCGCCCTTGCGTTGAAAGTGCCATAGCCCACCCCGCCACCATTGAATGCCGCCGTCCCGCTTTCCACATCCACGGTCCCGCTGTTGTTGAAGGCCACATCGATCGTCGTGGCATTGGTGCCCGGCGACTTGCGAAAGGTTCCCGCGTTGTTGAAATACTCGTAGCCACCGCACCAGCAATAGATGGTTTGATCGTTCTGCGCGTTGAACACCGCCCCCGACAGATTGTCGATGCCGCCGGTGTAAGCGCCCGCATTGTTCCACATTTGCAACCCGCCCGTGCCCACCCAATTCACCGTCCCCGCATTCGTCAGCGCCCCATAAAGTTGGAGCGTGCCTGCACCGCCTATGTTCAACACCGCGTTGGTCATGATCGTCACCGTGGCGCCACCGCCAATGGAGCCGCCCGTCCAAGTGAACACACCACTGATGTTGGCATTGCCGGCCAAGGCCCCTCCTGCCAACACCAGGTTGGAGACGGTGACGCCGCCATTCACGGTAAACGTCCCGCCACTGAGCAGATTGGTTCCCGCTCCGGAGAACACAGCTCCGGCATTCCCGGTATAGCCGTTAGGAAAAACCAGCGTCGCCCCGGCTTCCGCGAGGAACTGCCCGTCGCCGCTGCCGCCACCGCTCAGGCTAACGGCGCCTGTTTCCACATCCACGGTCCCAGTGTTGTTGAAAGGCACGTTGATGCTGGTCGTGGCCGTTCCCGGCCACTTCCGAAACGTTCCCGCGTTGTTGAAATACTCGTAGCCGTAGCAGGCGCAACTGATGGTTTGGTCGTTTTGCGCGTTGAACACCGCCCCCGCCAGGTTGTTGATGCCGCCGTTGTATGCACCTGCATTGTTCCATATTTGCAACCCACCCATGCCCACCCAGTTCACCGTCCCCGCATTCGTCAGGGCCCCGTTAAGTTGGAGCGTGCCTGCACCGCCTATGTTCAACACCGCGTTGCTTAGAACCGTAACAGGACACGATATGCTGCCGCCCGTCCAATCAAAGCTATTGCTAATTGTTAAAAGGCCGCTGCCGCCGATAGTTCCCGAGGCCAGATTCAAGAAGCCGATGCTGGCGTTGCTTGATAGGGTAACGGTACCTCCTTTTAAAATGGTCGCGGCATCAGAATTGCCGGGAACACCTGTGGGATTCCAGTTCCCGGCCGTGAACCAATCGCTTGAAACACTCCCAACCCAGACAAACTGTGTGCCAGTCACATTCGGAAGCACGGTGACGAGGACCGGGCTTGAGGTTCCCACGGCGCCCGTTGTGTCCGTCGCTTCGGCCGTGAGCGCAAAAATCCCCGGCGGCGCATTACTCCAGGTCACGCTGTATGGGCTGTTCGAAGCCTCAGCGAACTCAAATCCGTTCTGGAAAAAGTCCACCTTGGATACCGCCGCGTAGTTATTCGTGGCGAAGGCAAGGATCGCGATGTTGGTCGGGGCCGCGAAAACGGTGCCGTTGGCCGGGCTGGCGATGTACACAGCAGGAACGACGTAATTAGTGGCCGTCAAAGTAAAGCCGCCAGCCCCGTAATATGGCTGCCATAGCAGGCCCTGATTCGGGAAATTGACGCTGCTAAAAAGTCCGCTTACTGAACCGTAAGTCATGATTGGGAACGTGCTGCCCATGGCAGGCTGATAGCCATTGTTCAGGCTGACGCTAAGAGCAATGCCGGAAAGAGCGACGTTGCCAACAACCATTATGTGCCCGTAATTTGCCGGCCCGTCAATTCCAACGTTAAGAGTGCCGCCGGCCAGGCTGCAGTTTCCGTCGAAACTCAACGTCGCTCCCTCGAGCCCTTGAAGCAGCCCTTGGTTGCTGAACGGCTGGGCGTTGACCGTGATCGTTCCGCCGCTGACATCCGCCGAGATGGTTCCCCGGTTGATGAGTGCCACATTGGCCGGACTGTACCACGGATAGGCCGCGGCCCCGATTATTCCAGTCTGACCCCGCACAGTGATGCCCGGCCCAAGCGTGAGCGTCGTCCCGCCATCGGCCAAGTACAACGCGTTGCCGTCACCCGAACCCTCCCACCAGGAGTTGTTGCCAAACACCACCGTCCCATTGCCGCCCAAGGTCTGGCTACCCGCAAAGCCGATTCCACCCCACGAACTGTTGGTCGGGTTGCCCACCAGCGCCGTCCCGTTCAAAACCAGCCCGTTGGTCACCGTCAGGTTCGCATCGCTGTACGTGTTGCCCACGTCCAGCACCCCGTTGACCGTCACCCCATCCAGGTTGCCGCTCCCGGTCACAATCAATGACGCCCCGTTGGCCGCCGTAATTGGGCAACCTTGGATCGTTCCACCACTCAGAACGAGGGACCCTCGAGCGGACACAAACACACTACTGAATGGATGGTTGCCGCCGCTTATCGTCACGACACCGTTGGCGACGACAAGGTCTTTTTTGTCGTAATCGGTGTTGCCTGCTCCAATCGAGGTGCTGTTAAAGATGAAAACCGAATTGCCCGAAGTTGAGAATTCCCATGAATAATTGCCGGGCAAATATGAACCGTTCGCGGCAGCAGCCCCCGTCGTGATCGTTGCCATGTAAGCGCTGTTGGCAGCGAGCGGCTGTGCAGGGCTGAAAACAGCAATCGGGATGGAATCGACATAGGTAATGGTGCCCGCGAGGAGATTGTTGTTAGCATCCCGAACCTGGAAGGTGTTGGTGTTGAGCGTGGCCGGATTCATTGGCTTGGTGAACGTCGCGATGATCATCGAATTGGTTGCGACCTGAGTGGCGCCGTTTGTCGGCATCGTCGCCGAAACCAGGGGAAAAGCTGTGCATTTCCCGGCGCCACCGGCAGCGTAAATCGCAGCGAGTTCCGCGGGCGCCAGCGCGCGGCTGTAAACCGAGATTTCATCGATCGCGCCAAGGAACGAATCGTTGTTGTCGCCGCCCAGATTGTCGGCCCGGCCGCCAATGGCCGCCGGGGTGGTGAACTGGTAAACGGGATTGTAAGTTCCGGCCGCCGGATATTCCACGCCGTCGATGTAAAATGCGACCGTCCCACCGCTGGCGGTGACGGCGACGTGATGCCAGGCGGTGTCAGTCACGCCCACGGTGGCAGCCACCGAGCCGAAGCCAACCTGAGTCAGGAAAAGCTCCCCGCCCGGAAACATTCCCAGGCCGTAGCCGCCCTGCCCGTAGCCGAACAACAGAGGGGTGGGGCCGGTGGGGTCGCTCGACGCGACGGTTGCGCTGGCGCGCTGGATCCAGGCTTCTATCGTGAAGTTCTGCAATTGGAGATTGGGTGGGTTGCCGACCACTATCATTTGCTGGTCGGCGCTGAAGTTGAACGCCTGTCCGACTTCGCCTGGGACGCAAGTCACGCCGTTTTCAAGCGTGCCGTTGTTTCCGCCAACAATATCAATAGCGTTGCAGCCTTCGGCGCGCCACCAGCTCACCAGGCCGGATGGGACGGGATCGCATTGTGAATGGGCCACGTGAGCGAAGCCCAAACAGAGCGACAACCCGACAACGAGTCGCAAGGTCATGGTAATGGTTGGGTGCATATCAGGCCTTCCACGATTTTTCGATTCATGATGACTTTGGGCGAAATTGCGATTTTGGGGCGCCTTCGGCAGCCGATTGTGGAACGACGGAGAAAACGCATGACCCTCACGAAATGCGGTGGCGCTTTGTTGAACGCACAAGATCTGGCGGAAGCCGTTCATGTTCGTCGTGTCGTTCGGCATACTAAGCAAAACAAGAGGCACGCTGCAAGAACAATCGACAGAATAATCGGCAACGCCAACCGCCTTGAACCGTTTGATCGTCACCCAGGGCAACGGCCCGCGAACGATCGGAGTGATCGACCAGGAACACAATGCCACAGCCGCCCTCACCGATCCTCGCGAGCAATTGGCAGTGCCCGACGCGCAGGCCAGAGGCGGAGCCGCCACCTCTGGGCTGCTGGAACGAGGTTGGGGCCCCACCCCAAGCGGGCAAGCAACCGCCATTGGGGCACGGCTCGATAAAACCGGTTCGATGCCAATGAGGCCGCGCCGCTCCATCGGCCCCGAACGCGCGCCCGGAACGCCGCCGGTCCCGTGAGATAAGGCGCCACCGCCCGCTCCGCTACGGCGCTGTTTGTCTCGCGAGGCCAGTACGGCAGGTAGCTCTGCTGCGGATTGGTCCGGCATTCCGGCCCATGCTCCCAATGGCTTTCGGCGGAGAGCGTTGATGAGTGAGTTCGGTCGGTCTCACGGGACAATAACCACGCGGTAAAAGCGTCCCGGACCCGGTTCAATCTCGTCGAGAGCTGCCGCCACGGAATTAGTCGCGGGTATCGGAGCGCCCAAATTAGTCCAACTTGGCTGAAACAAATTGGTTGTGAACTGCACTTGGTAGAATAGGCCCGCAGTGGAGGGCCACGTGAAACTAACAAAGCCGTTCTGCAGAACCGCAGACACAGTCGGTCCCACTATCGTGAGAACGCCGTCGTTTGTGATGACTGTGTAGTTGCTTAGCCGATGGCTGGGGTCAAGCAGACCAGCCGTAATCGTGTAAGGTCCCGGAGGGCTGGTGGCATTTGCGCTGCAGGTGAAGATCGCAGTGATGTCATCGCCGTTGGTGACGCCCGTAAGGGCGCCGGCGAAGACCGGGTTGGTCTGGCCATAGACCCGGGTCGCATTGTCGGCGGTCACGGTCAGGAGCCCCGGCAACACCACCAGGCTCACGCCGCTCGTCAGGTTGGTATAATCGGTCAAATCAGCGGGCGTGAACACCACGGACAGGGCGTTGGTGCCGGTGAAAAGCACCGTCCCGTTGGTCGGCGTATAGACAAAACTCCCGGCCACGCTGGCGCTGGCGTTCAATTGGTTGGTGTCCAGCGGCGTGCCGTAAGTTATGGGGGCCGGGTTGGTCCAGCTTACAATCGGTGCGGCCGGCAGCACGCTGAGCGCGCCGTTGACCAGCGTGACCTGGTAATTGGTTTGCAGGTTGCCCGGGCTGACCAGCGTCGGCACGATGGGGTAAGTCCCTGGCGCGCTGCTGGCTGCAGCTCCGCAAGTGTAGGTGGCGCCGATGTTGTCACCGTTCTGGGTGCCGGTAATCGTGCCGGTGAACACCGGGTTGGTCTGGCCATAAACGCGGGCCGCATTGTTGGCCGTCACGGTCAGCGGCGCCGGCGACACCACCAAGCTCACGCTGGTCGTCAGGCTGGTGTAATCGGTCAAATCGTTGGGCGTGAACACCACGGACAGGGTATTGGTGCCAGTGAAAAGCACCGTCCCGTTGGTTGGGCTATACACAAAACTCCCGGGGATGCTGGCGCCGGCGTTCAACTCGTTGGTGCCCAGCGGTGTGCCGTAAGCTATGGGAGCCGGGTTGGTCCAGGTCACAATCGGTGGGGCGGGCAGCACGGTGAGCGTGCCGTTCACCAGCGTGACCTGGTAATTGGTTTGCAGGTTGGCCGGGCTGACCAGCGTCGGCACGATGGGGTAAGTCCCCAGCGCGCTGCTGGCTGTGGCCGCGCAAGTGCAGGTGGCGCTGATGTTGTCACCGTTCTGGATGCCGGTAATTGTGGCGGTGAAGACCGGGTTGGCCTGGCCATAAACGCGGGTCGCATTGTTGGCCGTCACGGTCAGCGGCGCCGGCAACACCACCATGCTCACGCTGCCGGTCAGGCTGGAGTAAGTGAGGAAATAGACGGGCGTGAACAGCACGGACAGGGTGTTGGTGCCGGTGAAGAGCACCGTCCCGTTGGCTGGGCTATACGCGAAACTCCCAAGCAGGCTGCCGGTTGCGTTCAACTGGTTGGCACCCAGCGGCGTGCCGTAGGTGATCGGGGCCGGGTTGGTCCAGGTCACAATCGGTGTGGCCAGCAGCACGGCGAGTGTGCCGTTCACCAGCGTCACCTGGTAATTGGTGAGCACGTCGAGCGGGCTGACCGGCGTCGGCACGATGGGGTAATCCCCGGGGGGGCTGGTGGTTATGGCGCTGCAGCTATAGGTGGCGCTGATGTTGTCACCGTTCTGAATGCCGCTAATTGTGCCGGTGAAGACCGGGTTGGTCTGGCCATAAGCCTTGGTCCCATTGTCGGCCGTCACGGTCAGCGGCGCCGGCGACACCACCAAGCTCACGCTGGTCGTCAGGCTGGTGTAATCGGTCAAATCGTTGGGCGTGAACACCACGGACAGGGTATTGGTGCCAGCGAAAAGCACCGTCCCGTTGGTTGGGCTATACACAAAACTCCCGGGGATGCTGGCGCCGGCGTTCAACTGGTTAGTGCCGAGCGGCGTGCCGTAAACTATGGGAGCCGGGTTGGTCCAGCTCACAATCGGTGCGGTTGGCAGAACCGTGAGCGTGCCGTACACCACTATCGTCTCGTAATTTGTAGCCAGGTTGCCCGGACTGACCACTTTGGCCCCGATGCCGTAAACCCCCGCCGCGCTGCCGGGTGTGGCGCTGCAAGTGTACGTGGCGCTGATGTTGTCACCGTTCTGGATGCCGGTAATTGTGCCGGTGAAGACCGGGTTGGTCTGGCCATAGAGCCGGGTCGCATTGTTGGCCGTGACGGTCAGGAGCGCCGGCAACACCACCAGGCTCACGCTGCTTGTCACGCTCGTGTAATGAGCGATGTCTGTGGGCGTGAACACCGCGGACAGGGTGTTGGTCCCGGTAAAAAGCACTGTCCCATTGGCTGGGCTATAGGCGAAACTCCCGGCCACGCTGGTGCTGGCGTTCAACTCGTTGGTGCCTAGCGGCGTGCCGTAAACTATGGGAGCCGGGTTCGTCCAGGCCACAACCGGCGTGGGCGACAGCACGGTGAGGGTGCCGTTCACCAGCGTCACCTGGTAATTGGTTTGCAGGTTGCCCGGGCTGACCAGCGTCGGCACGATGGGGTATGTCCCCGGCGCGCTGCTGACTGTGGCGCCGCAACTATAAGTGGCACTGAAGCTGTCACCGTTCTGGATGCCGGAAATTGTGCCGGTGAAGACCGGGTTGGTCTGGCCATAGGCCTTGATTGCATTGTCGGCCGTCACTGTCAATGGCGCCAGATTCACGGTCAGCGTGCCGGCCTGGTAACTAATGGCGTAATTGTTCGCACTGAACGTCCCGCCTGTGGCCGCGCTGGGGGTGATCGTGTAGGCGCCCGGCCAGGCCGTCGCCGGACCGCCGCCACCGCTGACGGCCAGCGTCACCGAACCCACAGCCTCCGAATTCTGCAATCCGGCGGATGTGAACTCGGTTCCGGTGAAGGTCACCGTCTGCCCGTAAGTTTTGCTCCTGTTGGCGGCCGTGATCGTCAGCGACGCCGGATTGACCGTCAGCGCTCCGCTCGAGTAACTGATGGTGTAATTACCCAAGCCCGTTCCCACCGCCGCGCTGGGAACAATGGCGTAAGGCGAACCCGACACTCCAGCAGTGGCCGCTGCCCCGCCGCTGGTCAAGGTGACGCTCGTTGCGGAATCGCCATTGAGCAGTCCGGCAGAGGTAAACTCGGTTCCGGCGAAGGTCACCGTCTGTCCGTAAGTTTTACTCTTGTTGTTGGCGGTGACCGTCAGCGCCGCTGGATTGACCGTCAACTCCCCGTTGGCGTAAGCAACCGTGTAGTTGCCCAACCCGGTCCCGACTGCCGCAGACGGAACGATGCTATAGGGTGAACCGGCTACCGTCGCTGTTGTCGCCGCGCCAAGGCTGGTCAAAGTCACGCTCGTTACCGTGTCGCCGTTAAACAGCCCCGCGGTGGCGAACTCCGTGCCCGCGAACGTCACCGTCTGCCCATACACCTTGCTCGCGCTGTTGGCCGTGACGGTCAGTGGCGCCGGAGTCACCGTCAGCTCCCCGTTGGCGTAAGCAATCGTGTAGTTGTCCAATCCGGTTCCGACCGCCGCAGACGGAACGATGCTATACGGCGAGCCCGCCACTGTCGCTGTCGCCGCCGCGCCGGCGCTGGTCAGAGTCACGCTCGTTACCGTGTCGCCGTTAAACAGCCCGGCCGTGGTGAACTCGGTGCCCGCGAACGTCACCGTCTGCCCATACACCTTGCTCGGGCTGTTGGCCGTGATCGCCAGCGGCGCTTGCTTCACGTTGATGCTCACCGTCGTTGTCACCGGCGAATAGTCGACCGGGTCCGAAGGTGTAAAGGTAACCGAGAGCGTTTGGTCGACAGCGGCCGCGAGCAGGGATCCGAGGGGGGGATTGTAGTTGAACGTCCCGGCAACATTCGCCGTAGCGTCGAGTTGCGTTCCGCTCAGCTCCGTGCCGTACACGATGTCCGCTGGATTGGCCCACGTCACGCTCAGCGCAGGAATACACTTGCCCGCCGAGCCCGCGTTAAAAATGGACGCGATTTCATCCGTCGCCAGGGCGCGATTGTAAATGGACATTTCATCAATGGCCCCCAGGAACGAAGCGTTGTCATCGCCGTTGATATTGTCAGCTCGTCCACCGATAGCCGATGGGGTCGCAAATTGGAAGCTCGGATTGTATGAACCGCTGGCTGAATAGGGCGTGCCGTCAATGTAGAACACCACGGTGCCACCGGATTTGGTCACCGCGACATGATGAAAGGTCGTGTCGGTCAGCGCGGCGCTGGAGGTGATCTCGCTGCCGCCAATCTGCGACAGGAAAAGAGTGCCGTCAGCCAATAAACCGAAACCATAGCCGTTCTGGCCGTATGAAAACAGGAGGGCGCCATTGGGGGTCGTTGGGTCTGTGGTGACGACTGCCGTGCTGCCTCGTTGAACCCACGACTCGATGGTGAAATCCTGCAACTGCAGGTTGGTAGGATTGCCGATCACTACCATGGCATGGTCGGCGTCGAAATTAAATGCCTGGCCGACCTCGCCGGAGACATAACTGACACCATTACTGGGGATTCCCGTGTTTCCACCGACCAAATCGTAGGCATTTCCTTCACCGCGCCACCAACTGACCAGACCAGAGGGCGGCGGGACGCAATAGCCGGCGCTAATGGTCACGCTGGCCGTTGCCGTCGTGTAGTCGGCGCTGTCGCTGGGCGTGAACGTCGTCGATAGCGTCTGGCCATTGCCAGCGGCCAGCACGGTTCCGGCGGGCGGATTATACACGAAGCTCCCGGCGGTGTTGGCTGTGGCGTCCAGTTGCGCAGCGCCCAGTGGCGTGCCGACAAGGATTGCCGCCGGGTTGGCCCAAGTGATCACCGGCGTCGCTTGACTGACCGTCAACACCCCGTTAACGTAAGAAATCGTGTAGTTCCCCAATCCGGTTCCGACCGCCGCGGACGGAACGATGCTATACGGCGAACCGGCCACCGCCGCCGTAGCCGCTGCGCCAGCGCTGGTCAAGGTCACGCTCGTTACCGTGTCTGCGTTGAGCGGCCCACTCGTGGTAAACTCCGTCCCCGCGAACGTCACTGTCTGCCCATACGCCTTGCTCCGGTTGTTGGCCGTGATCGTCAGTGGCGCCGCGGTCACCGTCAGTTGGCCGTTGGCGTAAGCAATCGTGTAGTTGCCCAATCCGGTCCCGAGTGCCACGGATGGAACGATGTTATACGGTGAACCGGCTACCGCCGCCGTAGCCGCCGCGCCAGCGCTGGTCAAAGTCACGCTCGTTACCGTGTCACTGTTAACCAGCCCGCTTGTGGTAAACTCCGTCCCAGCGAAGGTCACCGTCTGCCCATACACCTTGCTCCGGTTGTTGGGCGTGATCGTCAGTGGCGCCGCTGTCAGCGCCAGTTGGCCGTTGGCGTAGGCAATCGCGTAGTTGCCCAATCCGGTTCCGACCGCCGCGGATGGAACGATGCTATACGGTGAACCGGCTACCGTCGCCGTAGCCGCCGCGCCAGCGCTGGTCAAAGTCACGCTCGTTACCGCGTCACTGTTAACCAGCCCACTCGTGCTAAACTCCGTCCCCGCGAAGGTCACCGTCTGCCCATACACCTTGCTCCGGTTGTTGGCCGCGATCGTGAGCGGCGCCGCTGTGACCGTCAGTTGGCCGTTGGCGTACGCAATCGTGTAGTTGCCCAATCCGGTTCCGACCGCCGCGGACGGAACGATGCTATACGGCGAGCCGGCCAGCGTCGCCGTAGCCGCCGAGCCAGCGCTGGTCAAAGTCACGCTCGTCACCGTGTCACTGTTAAGCAGCCCACTCGTGGCAAACTCCGTCCCCGCGAAGGTCACCGTCTGCCCATACACCTTGCTCGCGCTGTTGGCCGTAATCGTCAGTGGCGCGGCTGTCAGCGTCAGTTGGCCGTTGGCGTACGCAATCGTGTAGTTGCCCAATCCGGTCCCGACCGCCACGGATGGGACGATGTTATACGGTGAACCGGCTACCGTCGCCGTACCCGCCGCGCCAGCGCTGGTCAAAGTCACGCTCGTCACCGCGTCACTGTTAAGCAGCCCACTCGTGGCGAACTCCGTCCCGGCGAACGTTACCGTCTGCCCATATACTTTGCTCCGGTTGTTAGCCGTGATCGTCAGTGGCGCGGCTGTCAGCGTCAGTTGGCCGTTGGCGTACGCAATCGTGTAGTTGCCCAATCCGGTTCCAACCGCCGCGGACGGAACGATGTTATACGGTGAACCGGCTACCGTCGCCGTACCCGCCGCGCCAGCGCTCGTCAACGTCACGCTCGCTACCGTATCGCCGTTGAGCAGCCCGGCGGTGATAAACTCCGTCCCCGCGAACGTTGCCGTCTGCCCATACACCTTGCTCCGGCTGTTGGCCGTGATTGTCAGCGGCGCCGCTGTGATCGTCAGTTGGCCGCTGGCGTAAGCAATCGTGTAGTTGCCCAATCCGGTCCCGACCGCCGCGGAGGGAACGATGCTATACGGCGAGCCGGCCAGCGTCGCCGTAGCCGCGGCGCCAGCGCTGGTCAAAGTCACGCTCGTTACCGTGTCACTGTTAAGCAGCCTACCCGCCGTAAACTCAGTCCCTGCGAACGTTACCGTCTGCCCATAGACCTTGCTCGCCCCCATGGCCGTGATCGTCAGAGGGGCCGGCGTAATGTTCCCCGCCAGGACTGGCTGGACCAGAGTGTAGTTAGCGGCGCTGGCCCCGCTCAGGGTCAGACCCGTGACGGTCACTGAGATGCCGCTGCCCACGTTCGGGCTCCCAAACGTCGCGGTGTAACCGTTGGTGTCCAGAGCCACCATGTCGCCGCTGATGACTCCCGCCAGCACTACGTTATTCGAACTCAAGGCCGCCGCCGTCGTGCCATCATAGACCTTGGTGTTCGCCGTAACCCCGGTGACGGTCAACGGGACCTGGGCAACCGACACGTTCACCGATCCCGTCACCGACTGGTAATCGGCCGTGTCGGTCGGGTTGAAGGTGACGGACGCCGCATAAGTGCCAGCCGGGGGCACGGTCGCGGGGGCGCTGAAACTGAATGTGCCGCCGACCGAGGCCGCTCCGCCGCTGAGGGTCGAATTGGTCAGAGCTTGACCGTAGGTGATCGAACTGGCCGTCGGCCAGGGGCTGATAACCGGGATGGCAAGCCTGGGGACTTGCACCTGCCCGTTCACGGCGATGAAGGTGAGCAGGTTGAAATTACCGTCGAATGCCTGCGGTGGCGTCGGAGTGGTCGGAGTGTTCGGCAGCGCCAGCGTGGACGAACTGCCCGGGCTGCCAATCACCAGAAAACTTACCGTGAAGATCACCGTCCCATCAGGAACTGTCACCCCCGAGCCGCTCGTACTGTCCCAGGAGAGAGTTAGGTCTCCGCTGCTGCCGGGCGTGCCAAAATCCCCCGCCGCCAACCCGGTGACACCGGAGTTAAAGTTGCCCACACTCTGATAGCTCAACACCGTCGGGTCCCACTGCAAGGTAAACTGCGCCCCCAGCACGTTGACAAAGTTGGTCACGGTCACGGCTGCGGTCACGGTGCCTCCCGTGTGATTGGTATAATCGCCAAGCGCAAATGTCACCCCTTGCGCTTCGGCGCCTCCGGGGCTTAGCGCGCTCAAAAGCGTGCTCAGACCGAGGACCGTTTGAACAATACCCAGGCATCTCATAACTGGACTTTTCATAGATAATAATGGTGTTGTGTTAGTCGGAAATGGTCAGAACTGATTACTCCACGCGGACCCGGTAAAACCGCTGTTGCGTCGTGGCCGCCGGATCGGCCAGGCTCTTGACCGAGCCATCGCCCTCAACTTCTCCCAAGGCCCGCCAATTGGCCCCGGACAATGAATCGGCAGACTCCAGGATGTAGTGCCGGCCGCTTACGCTTGGAACCGAGATGCGGAAAGCGCCCTTGGCCGCATCCCCGCCACACGAGATTACCGGCCTCTCTCCTACCACCATGACCTGCCCATCCGCACTGCCGAAGGCGCGTGGAACAAGGTCCACGGTCGCCTCCCGCACCGTCGGCGAGTCCCCGAAGGCCACCGGCGAGACACTGCCTGCCGCGCCGATCACCTCAAAATACACCGTGAAGAGCGCGGCGCCGTCGGCCACCTCCAGCCCCGTGCCCTGCGGATCGTCCCACGAAAACGCAAGCTTGCCGCTATCCGCCAAGGCAGTCCCAAAGTTATCCGTGCCCAAGCCGCGCACCCCAAACTCTCCAACGCCGGCATACTGCAACGCGCTCGGGTCCCATCCCAGCGTAAACTGGGCAGTCGTGGCGTGGTGGAACCTGCTCACGCTTACCGGTACGGCCACCCTCTGCCCCGGCTGAACCACCTGTCCGCCCGCCTCAAACCGGACCGCAGGGATGTCCGGCCCCGCCGTTACCCCCGGCCCAGTTCCGTTGCCGAGCCTCACTTGCGGAGCCAGATTTCTGCTTTCTGCTTTCCCAATTTCTGCTTTCGTCTCGCCTCCGTTGCCCAGCCT
>Ga0326728_10004445_pt1 | contig 41447 bp, 36 predicted proteins | sample MB3enrmetagenome_FD_207602 | JGI IMG/M metagenome (GOLD analysis project Ga0326728, IMG submission 207602) | Lab enriched peat soil microbial communities from McLean, Ithaca, NY, United States - MB31MN | ecosystem: Environmental > Terrestrial > Soil > Wetlands > Peat | place: USA: New York... | reverse complement strand
CCAGTTTGAGTTCGGCCACGACTATTACTACCAAGTGCGCGCGGTTTTTGGTAAGCCCGGCCATCTGGCCATGAGCGATGCCTCACCGGCAGTGAAGGTCACGCCACGCGATGTCTTCCCGCCGGCCGCGCCGCAGGGATTGTCAAGCATCTACTCGGCCGGCGCGGTGGAACTGGTGTGGACGGCCAACACGGAAGCCGATTTGGCGGGGTACAACGTCTATCGCCTGGAAAATGAATCCGCCCAGCGGGTGAACAAAGAACTATTGCGTACGCCCATCTTCCGCGATACGACCGCCGCACCGGGAAAAACTCTCACTTACTATGTAACGGCCGTTGACCTTTCCGGCAACGAGAGCAAGGCGTCGAAGAGAGAAGAAGTGGAAACAAAGTAGGGGTTTGCGCCGGCAGTGCAAGGGTCGGAATGGGCGAAACAAGATGCGTCCATGGCGACGAAGACCCAGCGTGTTCGAGCAACGATAACTCATATCGAACTAGGTTCAGGGAAAATCCCGAAAGGCCAGGCACAGTGACGCTTTCGAAGGACTTGGGAATCGCCGTTGCGGGGATGGCCGCGGTCACACTCGCAGGAGTGTGGGCGTGGAGAACCGTGCGCCGCTGGCGGCGCAAAAGCCCTGAGGAGATCGAACGCTTGCGCCGATTGGGAGTGAACGCTTGCGGGCGCATTATCCTAGGAAGAATCGTGGAACTGGCGGAGCCCGTGGCGGACGGCCCCGCCGGACCGATTCTCCTTTATGATTACGAGGTGGCAGGCGTCACCTACGAGGCGGCACAGGACCTGAGCGCACTGCCGGAAATCGCCGCCGCCGCGCCGTTCCTCCCGGGACAGACCACAAGCGTGAAATACGATCCAAAACAGCCCACCAATTCCATCCTTGCCTGTGAAGCCTGGTGTGGCATTCCCGACCTGGGACCCAACCGGAATGCTTCACCCGAACGCAGGGAAGAATCTGCCGAACCATCCGCGAAAAAAAATCCATAAACAGGGCCCGCCGGGGGAGGCAAAACTTTCCTCGTTTCTGGCGATACCATGGGTCGTAATTGCCCATCCGCGTGGGGGGGCATTCCCTTGTCCAGGAAGCCGGATCGCCAACCTTCTCACCAACAATGAGTTGCAAGCAACACTCGAAAAGGCGCGGACGGAATGCCGGTTGCAATCAGAAAGGTGCGAAAGCAGGGTCCAGCGCCGCCGGAAAGTAAGTGGCGGCCGCTGGGAAGGCCACGACCTTAGGAGTGTGCTTCTCCGGCGGCATGGAGGCAAAGCCATTTTGAATTTTGGATCTCCGATTTTGGATTGAAGAAAGAGCAGGCGTCCACGGTCATTAATCCAAAATCCAAAATCTGAAATCCAAAATCAATTCGAGGTGGACAATGTCGGTATCTGGTGTTTCGTCAAGCAGTTCCCTGAGTCAAAGTGTGCAAACCTGGCAGGCTAAGGCTCAGAAAATTCAAAGTGAGTTTCAACAACTGGGGCAGGATCTTCAGGCGGGGAACCTCAGCCAAGCCCAATCGGATTTCAGCACATTGAGTCAGAACGTTTCGGGTCCCCTGCAAAGCAACAGCGCTTTGGCCCAAGCATTTAGCGCCTTGGGATCAGCGTTGCAATCCGGAAACGTGTCGGCCGCGCAGCAAGCCTACACAATACTTCAACAGGATGTCCAGCAAGCCGGCCAAGGTCACCATCATCATCACCACCACGGGGGGAGTAGTTCGCAGACTACCAACTCCTCCGCAGGCAGCACTTTGTCGCAACTGTTCAGCAGCTTGGGCTCGGCCCTGACCGCTGGGAATTTGTCAGCCGCGCAGACGGCCTATTCGACCCTCGAGCAAGGCCTACAGCAACTTGGCCTGAGCGCCGGTACCACCGCACAGTCGATGGCTGCAACAGTAAGCTTATTGGGTTGATCGATTCCGGGCGCCGAACACCATGCTTGGAGACTTCCGCGCGGGGCCGCAGGCTTCCTCCGGTTTGCGCCCCCCCGCACCGTGCCCGCTTCGGCCTCGGCACGCTCCCCTGCCTTCCGTCACCCTTATGAAAATGGCCTGCCGGGGGTAGCGGGTCCTATGGCTTGAAAAACCATATTGCTGAAGTGGGGAGCAGCCGATAGTATTATCGATGCTGGAGCAATTGGAGCTAGAATACTTAGAAGTCGCTAACTCGATGGCAACCTTAATCATGCCGCGGAAGCTGGAGACAATAGGGTACGACCCGCTTCCCTCGGTATGGAGCGGAGAGGATGCTGAGTTAATCGAAAGGCTGCTCAATTTTTACCCCCGCCGACCCCCCAAGCGCATCTTGGATGCCACCATCAATGGCGGCAGATTTTGGCGAGGAAGCCAGCGCAAGATTGTTGGCGTGGATATAGAGGCTTCCCACCGTCCTACTGTGGTAGCTGACAATACGAAAATGCCATTCAAAAGCGGCATTTTTGATGTAGTGGTGTACGACCCTCCCCATATTCCCAATCAGGGCCGGGATAAACAAAAGGATTTTACAGTTCGGTTCGGGCTGGGTTCTCAATCCCCGAAGGAAATGGGCTATACCTTCACGCACACATTTCCACCGTTTGTTCGAGAGGCATATCGCGTTCTGCGGCCAGAGGGTATTCTCCTGGCAAAGATCGCTGATTACGTTCACCACCATCGCTACCAGTGGGCTCACGTCGAATTGGTTCGAGCGGCGACAGACGTGGGATTCCAGCCCTGTGACTGCATCATCAAGATTCGCAAGGGACCTATTATTGACCCGAAGTGGAAAGTAGCTCACCACAGTCGGCGGCAGCACTGCTATTGGCTGATATTCCGCAAGTCGAAAAAATGTGAGTAGCTATCCTTCCCGAACACGATAATCCCAGCCAGTGAGCAGCTCCCGTTTCCGTCTTTATGGATATCTTGGTGCCTTCCACGAGCAGGTCGTGCGCTGGAAGGTTGCGTTCCGATGGCTCTATTGGCGTGAAGGGTTTCTTGATTTGGGTGAACGCCTCTAGAACCAAGGCTTCGAAGTAAATACCTTGTGGCGGCACATTGCGATAGATCTAATGGTGAATGTTAACTAAGGTCTTCAGTGCGAGCAGAAAATCTGGGGGAAATACTTTGTTTTCAACGTCGGGCATGGCGGGCGTGATGTTATCACGTGGCAGCTCAACAGGGTAGGGGTATAGTTATGGCAGGCAACCGCGCCCTTGCCTGCTAGAACCATTCTCGACTATAGTGCCGTTCAGGTTCAGGATGACTCGGGAGCAAAAACTCGAAGAACTTCGCCGGCGCCACGCCGAAGCGGAGGCGGGTGGTGGCGAGGAGCGGCGCGCCCGCGAGCACGCGGAGGGGAAACTCTCGGCGCGCGAGCGGCTCCTCCTGCTTTTTGACGAAGGAAGCTTCGAGGAGATTGACAAGCTCGTCGAACACCGTTGCCAAGACTTTGGCATGGCCCGGCAGCACATTCCGGGTGATGGCGTGGTGACCGGCTATGGGAGAATCAACGGCCGCTTGGCCTACGCCTTTGCGCAGGACTTCACGGTGATTGGCGGCTCGCTGAGTGAAGCCAACGCCGCCAAAATCTGCAAGGTGATGGACTTGGCCATGAAAGTTGGCGCGCCGGTGGTGGGCCTGAACGACTCCGGAGGGGCGCGCATCCAGGAAGGCGTAGCGTCGCTGGCGGGCTATGCCGATATTTTCCTGCGCAACACGTGGGCCTCCGGCGTCATCCCCCAAATCTCCGCCATCATGGGGCCGTGCGCGGGCGGAGCGGTCTATTCGCCGGCCATTACCGACTTCACCGTGATGGTCCAAAACTCCAGTTACATGTTTGTGACCGGGCCGGACGTGATCAAGACCGTCATGCACGAGGAGGTGAGCAAGGAAGATCTGGGCGGCCCCATGACCCACAACGCCACCAGCGGCGTAGCGCACTTCATCGCGCGCGACGACGCCGACAGCTTGGCGCTCATCCGCGAATTGCTCAGCTTCATGCCGCAGAACAACCAGGAGGACCCGCCCCGCATCGAAAGCCGGGATCCCGTCCACCGGCGAGACGAGACGCTCGACTCGCTGGTGCCCGTTGAGCCCGACAAGCCATACGACATCAAGGAAATCATCGCGCGGGTCGTGGACGACGGTTACTTTGTCGAGGTCCATGAGCACTTTGCGAAGAACCTGGTGGTGGGATTCGCCCGCCTCGCCGGGCAATCGGTGGGCATTGTGGCCAACCAGCCTGCGGTCCTGGCCGGCTGCCTCGATATCAACGCCTCCGTCAAGGGCGCGCGCTTCGTGCGTTTCTGCGACGCCTTCAATATTCCGGTCATCACCTTCGAAGATGTGCCGGGATTCCTGCCCGGTACACAGCAGGAACACGGCGGCATTATTCGCCATGGCGCGAAGCTGCTTTTCGCTTACGCGGAAGCCACCGTGCCGAAGATCACCGTCATCACCCGCAAAGCTTACGGCGGCGCGTATTGCGTGATGGCGTCCAAGCACCTCCGCACGGATGTAAACTTGGCATACCCGACAGCAGAGATTGCCGTGATGGGGCCGGAAGGCGCGGTGAACATCGTCTACCGGCGCGAACTGCAAAAGGCCGAAGACGCCGAGAAACTGCGGCGCGAAAAGGTAGACGAGTTCCGCGAGCGCTTCGCCAACCCTTACATCGCTGCCGAGCGCGGCTGGGTGGATGCCATCATCGAGCCGCGCGATACCCGCCCCAAATTGATCGCCGCCCTGCGTATGCTCGAAACCAAGCGCGACACCCTGCCGCCGAAAAAGCACGGAAACATTCCGCTGTAATACGGGGCACGGCCCCGAACTGTCCAACTTGGGCCCAAATTGAAGCCGTCATCGTCAATCGCCAAGTAGACTCTGGGGCATCAACGAGGTACAATGCCGTTGAAGGCATTGGCATCGGTTCTTGAGGAGTAAACGTGTTACGTACCTATAAAGCGATCTTGCACGGTGACCATGTGGAATGGCTCGACCAGCGCCCTGAGCAGACGCAGCCGGTGCCCGTCCACATCACGCCGCTGGAAGACACCCCTCTGGAACCAGCACGTGAACGGGGGCGAGTTATGGCCGAAGCACTCGGCGCCTTGGCCAGCCGAGGGACGTTTGCCGCCATCACCGATCCTGTTGCTTGGCAGCGCAAAGTACGCCACGAGCGCACGTTGCCCACCCGTGAGCAGTAATGCTCCTCGATAGCAATATTATCATTTACGCCGCGCAAGCTGAGCACGCCACGCTTCGGCAGTTTATTGCCGATCATACCCCCGCTGTCTCGGTCATCAGCTACATCGAGGCGCTCGGTTACCACCGCCTGACTGAAGAGGAAAGACAGTTTCTGGAGCGATTCTTCCAGGCAACCGAAGTGCTGCCGGTGTCGGATGCCGTGGTGCAATGGGCTATCAGATTACGGCAGCGGCGCAGGATGACGCTAGGCGACGCTATTGTTGCCGGCACGGCGGTGCAACATGGGCGTACCCTTGTCACCCATAATACGGACGATTTTCGCTGGATTAGCGAGATCAAGTTGCTCGATCCGCTGGAAGAGCGCCCCTGACCAGCGCATGGAGTTGGTAGCGACGACTTTCGTTTCCCAGAAAGTCTTCGGCACTTTCAGGGCCACAGACGCCTAGACCTCACCTCACGACTTCTGCGCTTCATTTTGGTTCGTGAATACCTGATTGCCTTTGCACCCGACGAAAAACCGAAACCCTGCCGCAAGAGTGTCCCTTTGGGAGATTCCCCCGACTCGTCGGTGCGCCAGCTCGCCGTGCTTTCCTATAGGACTATTTCCTCTTGACAGACCCATGAATCTGGCCTATACTGTAGGCTGCACGAGGCGAGGTGCCGCTTTGTCTTTACGCAAATCTCCCACCCGCACGCCGGCTTTCCTGGAAGCTAACCGCCGCAACGCTCAGAAGTCCACAGGGCCCCGGACCGTGCGGGGCAAGGCTCAGTCCTGCCTGAACCGACTCACGACCGGCGGGCGCTCGCGCGTCTATCGCCGATTGTGGTACGGATTACTCGACGCCACGCCCTGCGCGGTCGAGCCGACGGCCCGCACGCTCTTATCCCGCGAGCAGGCGGCGCACCCCGTGTTCGCAGAGCTTGTGGACCTGTCTCGTTGGGCGGAAAGCAGGGTGGTGATGGACGAACGGCGACACCGCGAACTGATGGCAGCGAAGCAAAAGGCGTGGGCGGCCGGCGAAAACGAGCCTCAGGAGCGGGGGAGAGGGCAGAATAAAAAGATGTTAAACATCGACGTTGGAAGCCGGAAAGTTATTGAAAACACAAGAAACGACGACATCTTGTCATGCGATTCAGCGGACATTTTAGGCAATTCGGCGCCGGTTTTGACGGAAAATGCACACTCGGGCGCGACAAAAGTCACCTTGTATCCAACTCCGTGCCCTCCGTGACAGCAAAAGGTTTTGACGGTAGTGCAGAGAATTTCCGTGCAAGGGGAAATCGTGTTCCGCAAAATCCTGATCGCCAATCGCGGAGAGATTGCCGTACGTGTGATGCGCGCGTGCCGCGAAATGAACATCCGCACGGTGGCGGTGTTTTCGGAGGTCGACCGCAAATCGCTGCACGTGCGCTACGCGGATGAGGCTTATCCCATTGGCCCCGCCCCCTCCACGGAAAGCTACCTGCGCATTGACCGCATCCTTGACGCCGCGCGCCGGAGCGGGGCGGAAGCGATTCACCCTGGGTACGGATTTCTGGCGGAGAACCCTGATTTCGCGCGCGCCTGCGAAGATGCGGGATTCGCTTTCATTGGTCCTCCGGTGAGCGCCATGGAGTTGATGGGCTCGAAGACCGCCTCGCGTCACGCGCTGCTCCAGGCGGGATTGCCGGTGGTCCCCGGCGCCGACCGCAATCTCGAAAGCTTCGAAGAGGTTCAGCGCATCGCGGGTGAGATCGGCTACCCCGTGATGCTGAAAGCCTCGGCCGGCGGTGGAGGCAAGGGACTGCGGATGGTGCGCGCGGAATCCGAGCTGGAATCCGCTTACCGTAACGCGCGCTCAGAGGCGCAGAACGCCTTTAACGATTCAGCGGTTTACCTGGAAAAGTACATCGAGCATCCCCGCCACGTGGAAATCCAGATTCTCGGCGACCGGCACGGGCACTTGATTCACCTGGGCGAGCGCGAGTGCTCGCTGCAACGGCGCCACCAGAAAGTGTTGGAGGAATGCCCCTCTCCCGCCGTGAATGGCGATCTGCGCCGGCGCATGGGCGAAACCGCGGTGCGCATCGGCAAGCTGGCGGGCTATTGGAACGCCGGAACGGTGGAGTTCCTTCTCGACCCGCAAGGAAGTTTCTATTATCTGGAGATGAATACGCGCTTGCAGGTGGAGCATCCGGTCACGGAATTGGTATCCGGCATCGACTTGGTAAAAGAACAAGTCCGAATTGCGGCAGGCGAAACCCTGGCGTGGCGGCAAGACGACGTGCGGATGCGCGGGGCGGCCATCGAGTGCCGCATTTACGCCGAGGACCCCGCCAACAATTTCTTCCCCTCGCCGGGGCTCATCACGCGGTTGCAGGTGCCGGCAGGCCCGGGCATCCGCCGCGACAGCGGGGTGTACGAAGGCTGGCAAGTGCCGCTGGAATATGACCCGCTGCTCTCGAAGATCGCCGTATTGGCCCGGGACCGCGCGGAGGCCATGGCGCGCCTGCGGCGGGCTCTGGGTGAATACGAGATTCAGGGCATTCGCACGAATATCCCCTTCTTCCGCCGCGTGCTGGAGCACCCGGATTTTGTGGCGGGACGGCTGGACACCGGATTTATCGATCGTGTGCTGGCCGCGGGATTGATGGAGGAAGAGCCGCCGTCGGAAGATGAGGAGCGCGGGGCTCTGCTGGCGGCGCTGCTGCACGTGGAACGGAACGGCGACGCGGCGCCGACACGCGCCACCGCCAGCAACGAATGGAAGCAGGCCGGCCGGCGCGCCTTACTCCACCGGCTCCCCCACCGGGCGGGCGGGGGGTCTCGATGAAATTCCACGCGCGGCTGCATCGCGGGTCCAAGACGTTGGAGCACGAAGTCGAACTGGTGGCGCACGAAACCGCGAACGGCGTGCGGCGCTTTCGCATCGGCAGCCAGACCGCGGAGGCGCATTGCGAAGAAATCACACCGGGTGTGTACTCGTTGCTGATGAATGGGCGCTCATACGAAGCCTCCATCTCGAAGCGCCCGGGCGATGCCCCCGGCCTCGCCGGCCCCTATGTCGTCGTGGTGGGGCTGCGGCGATACCTCGTGGAGTTGCGCGACCCGCGCCGGTGGCGCCGGACGGGATCCTCCATTGAGGCGGAGGGCCCGCAGGAAATCGTGGCCCCCATGCCGGGAAAGATTGTGAAAGTTCTGGTGACCGAAGGTCAGGAAGTAAAGCGTGACCAGGGCCTGCTGGTGATTGAAGCCATGAAGATGCAGAATGAATTGCGGGCGCCGCGCACCGGGCGCGTCGAGCGCGTCTACATTGCCGAAGGCCGGGGGGTGGAAAGCGGCGCGCGCCTTTTGCGGATCGGGTGATCGAATCATCGGGTGATTTGAAATCAAATTGCTCGATGGCTCGACGGCCCCATCACTCAATCTCCCTACCCCGCATGGGGTGGAATGCCGCCTGCCTTCACGACTTCTTCCGCCAGGTGATTAGTCACCTTGGAGCGGTTGCGAAGCATTTCGATGTAAGCAGCCTTGAGGAGTTGTTCCTTCTCATTGCTTAATGTTTGCCGGATGGCGCTCTGCACGCGCAGGTCGGCAAGGGTATGCTGGCCTGCCTCCTCCACCCCCAGGAGCTTGAAGATGTGGAAGCCGATATTGGACCGAATGACGGGGGAAATCTGGCCAACTTTGAGCGAGTTTACAACCTGCTTCAGCGCCGCGTTAAGGCCGGAAGCGGGGATGAACCCCATGTCGCCTCCGCCGGCAGCCGTGCTGGGGTCCTCGGAGTACTCCTGCGCGACCGTGGCAAAATCTCTGCCGCCCATCAGGCTTTCGTAAAGGGCCTGGATTTTGCGCTCAGCGGCGGCGGGAGTCTTGGCATCGTCATTTTTCAAGTTGCGGACCTCGGCGTCGGGGCGGGGCGTCACCTGAATTTGGGCGATATGGTAGGTAGTCTCCGTCACATTGAAGTTCGCTTTGTTCTTCTGATAGTAAGAGGCGATTTCCGCGTCGGTGACGTTAATGTGCGATATGATATCTTTATTAATAAGCTTCGTTAGGATAATACTCTCGCGTATTTGCTTGCGCAAAGCGTCACTGTCCAAGCCCTGCTCCTGAAGTTTCTTCTGAAACTCTTCCTGGGAATAAGGGCTTTTCAACTCTCCTACCTTGGCGTCGATCTCAGCCTCCGAAGCCGTGATGCGCGAGTGGGAAGCGTGCAGGACCAGGATTTGATTATTAATGAGTTCGTTCAGGATATTGAGCTTGAAGCTCGTGGCCTCTTCGGGGGAGACGGCGTCAGTACCCTGGGTCGTGCGGCTGTGGTAAAGCCGCTCCACCTGCTCGCGGTAAATGGGTTGGTCATCGACTTCCGCCCACACTTCCTGCCCGGGCGCGTACTTGTGCGTGCCGCAACCCGGCAGCAGGGCAAGGCACGCCAGGACCGCCAGCCCAGCAGCGGTAATAAGAAAATGAGAACGGTCAATTCTGTCCATGGAGTCATTGTAACCCGAGGGCGCTTTCGCCGTGGGCAAAAATGCGGCCATCTGCTAAAATGAGTGTTTGCGGTGTTTCAGCTTTCGATTCAAGAAGGGGTGTAGCAATGGCACGTACCTGCGACCTTTGCGGAAAAGGTCCCAAATATGGAAATCATATCAGTCACGCGCACAACGTGACGAAGCGCCGTTGGAATCCTAACCTGCGGCGCGTACACGCCCTCGTGCACGGCGCGCGCAAGAGGATTTACGCCTGCACGGCGTGCATTCGTTCGGGGAAGGTCACCAAAGTCAGCTAACCCCGCGAGCGGAAGGGCGGGGGAGCCGCTTCCCAGCAGCGAAGACTCCGCTTTTCAGCCCTCGACTTCGGCGATCAGATCAATCTCCACGGACACGTTTCGCGGCAGGCGCGCCACTTCCACCGTGGCGCGCGCCGGCGGGCAGTCGCCGAAGAAGCGCGCGTAAACCTCATTCATCATGCCGAAGTCAGCCATATCCTTCAGGTAAACCGTGGCTTTCAACACTTGCCCCAGGCTTGAACCTGCGGCCTCCAGAATCGCGGAGAGGTTTTGCAGCACGCGCGCGGTCTGCACGGCGGCGTCGCCTTCCACAACGTGCCCGGTTTCCGGGTCGAGAGGGATTTGCCCGGACAGAAAAACTAGATTGCCGGAACGAATCGCTTGCGAATAAGGGCCGAAAGCCGCCGGGGCCAAAGGGGTGGAAATGGCTTGTTTGCTCAAGTGATCCTCCGAGAAGTGCGGTGGCGGTGTGGGACTAACCCAAATTCCCACCACGCTTGGATGTTCTTAGGGACCTGCCGGAAGGGCGGGGCTTCCGCCCCGCCGAAATCGCGGCTCCCGACCTCTGTTCGTCCCGCGCCCCCGGTCGCCGCAGCGACCGGCCGCAAGCTGCGGGGGTGCGGGACACGGCAATAATCAGGAGCTCCTTGTAACGGCGGGGCTAAAGCCCCGCCCGTTCGAGCCCGTGGTGAGAAATCGGGACTAAGGCTGCGCCACGCGTTCAACCTGATAGACGCCTTCGATTTTGCGCAGAGATGAAATAATTTTTTCCATATGTTCAACATCCACAATGTCGACGGTGACGTCGATGTTGGCGCGGTTGTCGCCGGTGCGGGCCTCAATATTCTGAATATTCGAGTGCACGCCCGCAATGGCGGCGGTGACGTCCGCCAGCATGCCCTGACGGTCCTCTGTAACCAGGGCCAGCTTGACGGGATAAAGTGTGTATTTGGGGCCCCTCCACTCGACGTCAATGCGGCGGTCCGCGTCGTAAAGCAAGTTTTGGACGTTGGAGCAGTGCTTGGCGTGCACGGCGATGCCCTTGCCGCGAGTGACATAGCCGATGATTTCTTCGCCGCGCACGGGACTACAGCATTTGGCGCGATAGACCATCAGGTCATCGTGGCCATCCACCTGGATGGCCGCGTCGGAAGGCGCACCCAGAGCGCGCTTGACGGAGCTCGCCAGCCGCGAGAGCTGCACCGGTTCGAGCTTGGCCGCGGGCGCAAGCTTGGTGAGCACCTGCCGCGCCGCGAATTTTCCGTAGCCGATGCCGGCGTAAAGATCGTCGGCCGCCGTACAGCCGTAGTCGCGCGCCGCGCGCGCGTAATCCTCGTCGGTAATCTTCTTCAGGGCGACATTGTACTTGCGCGCTTCCTTTTCCAGCAGCCGCTTGCCAATGTCCAGCGCCTGCTTGCGCTGCGCAACGTTGATCCAGTGCTTGATTTTATTGCGCGCGCGCGAAGTGTTCACCAGCCCCAGCCAGTCGCGGCTGGGGGCGTGGCTCGCCTGAGTAATGATCTCCACGATGTCGCCATTCCGCAAGCGGTACTTGAGCGGCATGATGCGGCCGTTCACCTTGGCGCCCACGCAATGATGACCGACCTCGGTATGGATGGCGTAAGCGAAGTCGATGGGGGTGGCGTCGCGCGGTAAAACTATAACTTTTCCCTTGGGCGTAAAGGTGTACACCTCTTCCGGGTAGAGGTCAATTTTCAGGGTGGAGAGGAATTCGCCAGGGTCGCGCATTTCCTGCTGCCATTCGACGAGGTGGCGCAGCCAGGCGAAGCGCTCCTCGTCCTGCTGCGTGAGCGGGCGCCCGTCCTTGTACTTCCAATGCGCGGCGATGCCCTCCTCCGCGATGCGGTGCATTTCCTCCGTGCGAATCTGCACTTCGAAGGGCTGGCCGTGCGGGCCAATGACGGAGGTATGCAGCGACTGATAGAGGTTGGGACGCGGGATGGCGATGAAATCCTTAATCCGGCCGGGGACGGGCCGCCAGGTGTTGTGAATGATTCCCAGGGCGGCATAGCAGTTCTTGACGTTGTCGGTGATGATGCGTACGGCGAGCAGGTCATAGACCTGCTCGATGGGAATCTGTTGGCGGCGCAACTTCTGCCAGATGCTGTAAAGGCGTTTGATGCGGCCCTCCACCCGCGCCGGGATGTTGGTCTCCTTCATTTTGGCTTCGACCTGAGCGCGCACCTCCGCCAGGAAGTCGTCGCTTACCTTGCGCCGGCTCTCGATGGTGCGCTTCAGGTCTTCGAAAGCCTCGGGCTCCAGATGACGTAAAGCCAGGTCTTCCAGTTCGCCGCGGATTTTTCCCATACCCAGGCGATGAGCAATGGGCGCGTAGATTTCCAAGGTCTCGCGCGCAATGCGCTGGCGGCGCTCGGGAGGAAGATATTCGAGAGTACGCATGTTGTGCAGGCGGTCGGCGAGCTTCACCAGGACGACGCGAATGTCATCCACCATGGCGAGGACCATTTTGCGGAAATTCTCGGCCTGTTGGTCTTCCGGACTCAGATACTTGATCCGGCTGATTTTGGTGACGCCTTCGACGATGCGAGCCACTTCGGCGCCAAAATCTTGCTGCACCAACTCGGTTGTGGTGTGTGTGTCCTCGATCACGTCGTGCAACATGCCTGCTGCCAGGCAGACGGGGTCCATTTTCATCCCGGCGAGGATGTGCACCACTTCCAGTGGATGGGAAATGAAGGGCTCCCCGGAAAGGCGCTTCTGGTGGGCGTGTTGGGACGCCGTGAATTCGTAAGCCCGCCGGAGCAGAGAAAGATCCTCACTCCCACGGTAGGCCTGCACTTGCCGGAGAATGTCTTCGAATTGGACCATAATCTCTACCTACATTCTAGCAGGTCGGAGGAGAACGGTGTAGCTGCCGGAGGGCAATCCCGGATTTCTCACGATGGCTTGGAAAGGGCGGAGCTGAAGAGACGGTGTGAAAACTTGACCCGCAAACGTCGAGGCCGCCTTTAGGCGGCATTGGCTGTTGAATGCACTTATTTTGCCTCACAAATGGGAAAACTTTGTGATACCCTTCCATCCTCTAAAAAGAGTTCCGGTGGAGATTTCCATCGTTTTGTTTTCTGCTCAGAGAGGTGCACCGAGAGCGAGGAGGGAATCATGAAACAGCGTCATTTGATCGTGATTTCTCTGGGGATGCTTCTGGTCGCGGCATTTTCGGCCTCGTGCCAGAAGCCTCTTCATGAAGAGACGGAGCAGTTCATCCTGGTGTCCGCGAACATCAACCTTGAGTACTGGCAAGAAGCGGGGGCAGGTTTCAGGGACGCCGCGCGCGGATTCGGCGTGAAGTCAGACTTCCGAGGGCCCACATACTATTCGCCCGAGGAAGAATTGAAGGTCTTTAAGGAAGCGGTGGCGCAACACCCCGCGGGGATATTGGTGTCGCCCGCGCGGCCGGAGCTTTTCAACGCCGCCATCAACGGGGCCATCGGCGCGGGAATTCCCGTGATCACGATGGATACGGACGCGCCCGATTCCAAGCGCATCCTGTATATCGGCACGGACAACCGCCAGGCCGGCATGGAAAGCGGAAGACAAATCGCGAGCTTAATGAACGGCAAAGGTCAACTGGTGGTGGTCACGGTTGCCGGCCAGCTCAACGTGGAGGAACGCCTGCGGGGCGCGCAGGAAGTTTTTGCGAAATACCCGGGCATCAAGATCGCGCACACGCTCGACGACCAGGGCGATCCGCGCACGGCGAACGATTTGGTCGCTGGGTTGTTGCTCAAAAAGGAAACCGTCGACGGCATCCTGTGTCTGGAGGCCTCGGGCGGCCCCGGCGCGGGCGAGGCTCTGCAACGACTCGACTTGATCGGCAAGATTCCGATCGTGGCCATGGACCTGAACCCGGAGACGCTCGATTTCATCCAGCAAAAAGTCATCTCCGTGACGATCGGGCAGAAGCCTTACACGATGGCTTTCTACGGGCTGCGGTTCCTCGACGACTTGCACCACAACGCCGTGCACGAGTTCAAGGACTGGCAGACGGCGCCCGCTTCACCCTTGCCGGCGCGCGTGGACACCGGCACCAACGTGATTAACGCGAGCAATCTGGCAGCCTTCCGCGCCGCCATGACCAGCCACCAGAACCCGCTTTGACCCGGGGTGAGGCTGGGCGAGAGGGTTCAAGGAGTTGAAGAAGCAAGCCGGACTTGCTGACCTCGTGGGTCGAGACAAGCCCGGCCGCAAGCTTAAGCGGAGGAGTCTTCGGACTATTGGGAAGCCGGCGGTGCGGCTTCACTCGAGCCGCTGGCCGTTCCCGCCTTCCGCGCAGCCAGAGCCTTATTCACCCAATCCTCAGCCGACTTCAAATCCGCCGCGCGGGTATCATTATCCTCGTCGATCTCCGCTTTCTGCCGGTACATCAAGTTGAGATAGACCATCGAATCGGTGTCGTTCGGTTTGAGGTCAATGGCCTTCTTCAGAGCATTGATGCCCTCATCGACCAGCGGCCCATTCTGCTCGGCGAGTCCCGTGCGGAATTTTTCCGGAATCACCGGCAACTCATCCGGATGGGCGGCGTCCTTGGCCACGTTGAGATTATGATCTTTCCGCAGCATTTGGGCGCGCGGGAAGCAGACAGCCCAGTCTAGCACGCCAATCCAATAGTAGGGCTCCGGATTGTTGGGTTCAACCGCGATCCGGCGCCGGTTGTATTCCTTCGCCTTGTCGAAATCCTTCATGTAGTAATAGAGCTGGGCAATGCTGGCGATGGCCGTGAGATTATTGGGATCCATTTTCAAGACATCCTGGAAGGCGTCGATGGCTTGTTGAGCGATCTTTTTATTGTCCTCGGAGTCTGCGCCCGGAACATACTGCGCCATATAGGCGGAAGCCAAATACAGCCGCGCGTTGAGCAAGGTGGGATCAAGGCGTACGGCTTCTTTGAAGTGCATAATGGCGACTTGGAATTGCGCGTTGCGGTAATCGTTCACCCCCTTATTAAGGTGGTCACGCGCTTTCAGCTTGTTACAGCCGCAGGCAGCGAGCGCCAGCAGCAGCGCCCCACAGAGCAGGGCGAGTTTATAGAGTTTCATCAGGGTTCCTCCCTCGACGGAAGCAAGTGAGAAACTACGATCCTTCCTCCATCGCCTTGGTAATTAAACCGACCTTGTCGGTCCCGGCGGCCTTGGCAATGTCGATAACCGCGGCGACATCGCTAAAGTTAACGTCAGGACCTCCCCGCACGAACATCACGCGCTCGTTGCGGGTTTTAAAAATCTCTTCGAGCCGGAGACCGAGCGCGCTGAGCGTGGTTGATTCCTGATTGATCCGGAAGCCTCCTGCCATGCCACCACCGGCACGCGAGGTTTTGACTCGACTCCAGGAAGCAAACTTGGAAAATCCGACCCTTACTGACCTTCCTCAACGGCCTTCGTAATTAGCCCGATCTTGTCGATCCCCGCGCCTTTCGCGACATCAATGACCGCGGCGACTTCAGCGAAAATCGTATCAGGGTCACCCTTCACGAACATGATACGTTCGTTGCGGGATTTGAAGATCTCTTCCAGCCGGGGGCCGAGCTCACCGAGCGTGGTCACGTCCTGATTGATTTTAAGGCCCCCCCGCGCGTCGACGCTGACCACGATGGTCCGGCTGAGGACCTCGTCCGACGGCGGCGACTTGTCCTTACTGGGCTGAGGAACGAGCGCGTCAAGTCCTTTGGGTGTCAAAGGCGTGATCACCATAAAGATGATGAGCAGCACCAGCAATACGTCGATGAGCGGGGTAACATTCATGTCCACCATGGGACCTTTCTTGCCACCCCCTACGGCCATAGCCATAGCATTACCCTCCTCCAGGTTAAACGAGCCGAGCCCAGCGTACTACCGCCGCTCTTATTGCGGCGGAGTTTCTGGTACGTAGTGTTGTTCGACCCGCTTTTCAGCCAGCAGCCCCAGGGTATCCACTCCCGCGGCCCGGACGTTGTCCACCACCATAACGACCACGCCGTACTTCGCGCGCGCGTCGCTTTTGATGTAGACCGTCTTATCCAGCTTGTTGGCCAGCATGTCCTTCACTTTGACGGTGATTTCGTCAGGATTGATGGGATCATGTCCCAGATAGACCTTACCATCCCGGCTGACAGCCAAAACCACCGCGTCCTCTTTATCGGCATCGGCCATGTCCCGCGTGTTAGTGACCTTCGCCATATCCACGCTGAAGTTCTTCTGCAACATGGGTGTAATCACCATGAAGATGATCAAGAGAACCAACATCACATCCACCATGGGGGTTACGTTAATATCCGAGACAGCCCCAAGCGATATCCATTTTCTGGCCATTTACTTCTTCCCCCGCGATGCGCGCTTAATGAAATAGTCGATCAACTCCGAGGAGGAGTTATCCATCTCGACGTCGAACGATTCGATCTTGGTGGTGAAATAATTGTAAATCCACACGGCCGGGATGGCGACGAACAGACCGAAAGCGGTGGTAACGAGGGCTTCGGAAATACCGCCCGCGACCGCCGCCAGACCTGTGGACTTTGCGCTGGAAATCCCTTGGAACGCGTGGATGATGCCCAGCACCGTGCCGAAGAGGCCGACGAAGGGCGCCGTGGAGCCGATGGTGGCCAAGGTGGAGACGCCACGCTTCAGTTCGGCGTGCACGATGGCCGCAGCCCGTTCCAGAGCCCGCTTGGACGCTTCGATGGTCTCGCCGGAAATTTCCGTCGACATTTGATGCGCCTGGAATTCCTGCAGGCCGGCCGTGACCACTTTCGCCAGGTGGCTCCGCTTGTTCTGTTCCGCGATGGAAATCGCTTCGTCAATTTTCCCGTCCTTCAGTGCACCCGCCACGGCCGGGGCGAATACCCGCGACTGCTTGCGAGCGGAGCTGAAAGCGATCCAACGATCGATCATGACGCCGATCGACCATGCCGACATAATGAACAAAACGACTACAACGAGGCGGGCCGGCCATCCCATTGCATGCCACATGGCAAGGGGGTCCCATCCCACCTCCGCTTCTCCTTGGAACAACCATACACTTAAACTCAAAAGGTTTGCAGCTAACATAGTGTTGTTTTCCCTCCTCAAAATTTACCAGATTCTTCTGGTTATTCTGCCAACGTAAAGTTCACATCGATCTCGGTAGCCACCTCCACCGATTCGCCGTTTAGCAACGTGGGTTGATAGCGCCAGCGCGATACGGCTTCAATAGCAGCATGGACCAGCAACGGGTGGCCGGATATAACTTTCAAGTCTTGAATCGTCCCATCCTTACTAATGACCGCGTCCAGCCGCACGACCCCCTGAATGCGCGCCATCTTGGCGAGGGGCGGGTATTCGGGCTTGGGCTGGAAAATCAACCTCGCCGATTCCACCTGCCCGCCGACCCGGACGCGCTTGGGAGCTTGCGGTTTCGGTGGGGGGGGAGGAGGTGGAGTCGCGGCAGAAAGCACGCCGCCGATCACACCGCCTAGTACACCACCCATCGTTCCTCCCGGAACACCGCCCGGAACGCCCCCTACCACGCCCACGGCGGTTGGCTCCTCCTGCTCCTTCACCTGGGCAATGGTCTTGGGAATGACGGTCGGCGCTCGCATCATATCTTCGGCCGCGACCCGATGGAATATTTTGGGGGGAGGGGTCGCCGCGGGCGGCGGCGGGGGCGGAGGTGGAGGTGGAGGTGCCGCCAGGAAGGTCATCAACTGTGCCTTGGGCAGGGCCTCGGTGTAAATCAACGGAACCAGCACCATCACGCCGACGATGATGGCTTCAAAAACATAAGCGATGGGAAGCGTGGCGCGCTTCCAGTCGCCCGTCTTGGTCGCGCTATAAGCCAGATAGATGACCAATCCCACTAGAGGGAGCAAAAGATTGATTACAAACCAAACGATGCGGTTGAACCCGTGGCGTTTACAATCCGCCATGACATAGCAGAGGATCAGGGCGAAACCTGCAACTAAAACACCCACAATCGCCGACTGTGCCAAAATCACTTTCGTCTCGTTTGCCGAGACTGTGGGCAGTACAAAATACAATATTAGGAAGACGGCCGCGCCAATACATAGCGAGATGAGCCAATGTATGCCCTTCAAAACTGGCGCCGCCTCCACCGAGGATTCGAGCAAGCAGTCTTCAAACATGGATTATCGCCTCCTCAAAAACTACGCGCGATATGGCCAGTCGCGGCAAGCTGACTGAACCGGCACGCGCTCAAGCTACCTTGACCCTCGAACTCATTCCATCCTTGGTTAAACGCTGGTAAAAATACACCACAATCGGGCTGGCAATAAAGATCGAAGAATAAGTGCCAATGATCACTCCCACCACCAGGCAAAAAGCAAACCCGTGAATGACTTCGCCTCCAAAAAGGAAAAGGGAGAGAACCGCCAGGAAGGTCAGGCCCGAGGTCAGGATGGTCCGGCTGAGAGTCTGATTAATGCTATGATCTACGAGTTTCGAAAATTCCTGGCGCTTGGTCGTATGGACGTTCTCCCGGATTCGATCGAAGACCACGATCGTGTCATTCATGGAATAGCCCACCAGGGTCAGAAGGGCCGCGATGACCGTCAGTGTAATTTCCTTATTCAGCAGGGAGAAAAATCCGAGCGTAATAATCACATCGTGGAAAGTGGCAACCACGGCTGCGACGCCATAGATTAACTCAAAACGAAACCAAATGTAAATCAACATGGCGCCCAGGCCGGCCAGGGTTACGTAAAGGGCTTGGCGGCGCAAGTCTGAGCCCACCTTCGGCCCCACGATTTTTGTGTTCGTGACGGCGTAACTGGACAAGTAGAAGTCCTTCGTCAGCGCCGAGGTCACGGCCGGGGTAACGCCCGGCACGTTGCGCAGGTCATCAAAACTCGCCAGCAAGCCGCTGCGCGGGGGAGCATTCCGGTAATTGACCACGGCCTCGGCCAGATCCCGATAGGTTTTGGTGGCGGTATCCAATCCTTTTGCTCCCACGCCCAGGGGATCGTCTGCCGTCAGGTGCTCCGCCACAGTTTGCGGGCTCGCGTTGTTGAAGTCTCCCTTTCCTTCCGGGCCCTTACCGAAAAGATCCGAAAGGCTAGAGATGACCGCCTGCTTGCCGGTGTCCAACGCGCTGCTGGAGGTGGTGGTCTGTAAGTCGAGCCCGATAATCACGGCGTGATCGCTCGCCGGACCATATCCCTGAATCGTAGCATTCCGCAGACCCGCGCGGTCTAATTCACGGCGGATGGAATCGACATTGGGGGGCAGGGAAAACTTTACGTTCACCAACGTTCCGCCGCGGAAGTCAATCCCGTAAACCAGTCCCCGGTGAACCACCATGGAAATAATCCCCGTCAACGCCAAGGCCAAGGAAAGAGAGATGAAGTACCACTTTATTCCCATCCAGTCAATCTTTGGTTCGTGGAAAAACTCCATGGACCCCTTCACACCTCTCCAAAGGAATTGACACCGCAGGGACGCGCCAAGTTCCCAAAAATTAGCTGACAGCCGACAGCTAACAGCCGACAGTCAACAAACCCCCGCCAATCGGAAAGCCCGATAAGAACATGAGCCGTTCTGTCTCCTCAGCTCATGGCCTCCGTGAAGACGACTGAAACCTGGCGCTTGCTGTTGGCTGTCATCTGTTAGCCGTTAGCTGTCAGCTCAGATACTCAGCGCCACGCCTCTTTCACGCCGCGTAAGAACGTAATCAAAGATCATCCTCGAAACAAAAACCGAGGTAAACAAGTTGGCAAGCAAGCCGATCGTCAAAGTCACGGCAAAACCCTGAATCGGTCCCGTCCCGAAGGCAAAAAGTATCGCGGCAGAAACGACGGTGGTAACGTGGGTGTCAATAATCGTGCGAAAAGCTTGTTCAAAGCCCGCCGCGACCGCCGCCCCAACGGCCTTGCCAAGGCGCAATTCCTCACGGATCCTCTCGAAGATGAGCACGTTCGAGTCCACACCCATACCAACGGTCAAAATGACTCCCGCAATGCCCGGCAGCGTAAGAACCGCGCCTATAGCCGCCATCGCAGCGACAAGAATGAGCAGATTCAGCGTTAGAGCCACGTCCGCGTTAACTCCCGCGCCGCGATAATAAACCAGCATGAAACCCATCACTGCGAGTAAGCCCACAATCGACGCGACCACCCCGTGGCGGACCGAATCAGCTCCCAGCGACGGACCGACGGTCTCCTCAGAAAGATAATGGATCGTGGCCGGCAGGGCGCCGGAGCGCAACACCAGCGCCAGGTCATTGGCCGACTGCGGGGTGAAATTCCCCCCGGTGATTTCACCGCGGTCGGTAATTTGGCCGTGAATTTCCGGGGCGCTGTAAACACGATTGTCCAGCACAATCGCCAGGAGTTTGTTGATGTTCGCGCCGGTCACGCGCCCGAAGCGCTCGGCGCCATCACGGTTCAGCGTGAAGTTTACACTGGGCCGCCCGGCTTGATCATGGGAAGGCTCTGCCCCGCTCAAATCGCGCCCCGTGACCGCCGCGATGCGGTTCAACACATACCAGATTTCATTCCCGTTTTCGGTGCCCGGGAGCAGTTCGGTGTCCGGCGGCAGCACTCCGCCATGGGCAGAGAGCGCCGCCTCCCGGGAAGAGTAAGGCCCGTCCTGCACAAGCTTCAACTCCAGCAGTGCGGTGGATTGCATGATGTCCTTGACGCGTGAGGGATCATCCACCCCCGGCAACTGCACCACTAACTCGAAGTCACCCTCGCCGTACTCGGCAATCGTCGGTTCCACAACCCCCAGCGCGTCAACGCGGCGGCGGATGGTGTCCATCGCCTGCATCAGCGCCTGGTTACGAATGGTGACGGCCGCACTCGTCTTGAGGACCAGCAGCCGAGCTGTCTCGTCGCCGGGAACCCGGACCAAGTCCCAATCGGAGAACCGGTCGGTCGCTAAGGTTTGCAAGTCTGCTGACCTATCCTGGGGAATGCCTTTGATGATGATCCGATGAAGAGGGGGATTCTGGGTCTTGTCATTGTCCGGTTGGATATCCGCGTAAGGGAGGTTTTTGGCCTTCAGTTCATCCTTAAACCGCTCGAGCGTCTCGTCGGACGTAATGTTCACCGCATCCTCAACCTGGACCAGCAAAATCAGGTTGGTTCCACCTTTCAGGTCCAACCCCATGCGGATGCGGCTGTGGAGATTGTCCTTGAGCTCCTGCACGTTCTTGGGGAAGCCGATGATTCCCAAAATGCACGCCACAACAACAATCAGAACAAAAATAGCCCGGCCTCGAATCTTCGTTTCCATGTGATGAACTACCTCAGCAGCCCGCCGACACCCCTCTATACTCCTCTAAAGCCACGTAAAGCACAACCCGGCAAGAACCCGGTCCTTGCGCACACTACTTCTTCCCCTTTGCCCCGGACTCCTGCTTGCTTGAGTCCGCCTCCTCCTCGGTCACGACCCCGGTAATGGCCGACCGTGCCAAGTCAACCTTCACTTGGTTGGCAATCTGCAATTGCACCGTGCCATCCCGGAAGCCCACGATCGTACCGTAAATCCCGCCGCTGGTCACCACACGATCTCCCGTCTTCAGGCTGGCGAGAATTTCCTGGAGCTTCTTGCGCTGCTGCGATTGCGGCCGGAGGACCAGGAAATACCAGATGGCGAAAAGGGGGGCGAAAAATATAAGCAACTGGGTGAGCGCACCCGCTGTGCCAGGGTCCGCCGCCAGGAGGATAGGGTTTACGAAGAGGCACTCGATCAAGGTCGGGCCGTAGTTTCTAAGGATTCAAGATGAGAAACCCCTCCGCTAAGTACGGGGATTTCTCGGTTCGGGCTTTCCGGATTCGCTTCGGGTATGAGAGCTACTATGGCCTCGCGCGCACCCTACAATGGAATTCCGCGAACTCTCCAGACAGGAGAGACTGCCTGATTCTGCGCATAGTGTCAAGGTAAAAATGGAGGTTGTGATGAGTGGCCAGGATCGCGCCCAACATTTCGCCCGTCACAAAAAGGTGGCGAAGGTAGCGGCGCGAATAGCGCCGGCAAACAGCACAGGTGCAGGATGGGTCAAGAGGCCCGTCGTCCCGCGCGTAGCGCGCGTTCTTAAGAATGACCTTGCCCTCGGAAGTGAAGGCGCAGGCGTTACGAGCGTTGCGGGTGGGCATGACGCAATCGAACATGTCGATACCCCGGGCCACGCCCTCCAGCAGATCTTCCGGCGTGCCCACGCCCATCAGGTAGCGTGGACGGTCGCGCGGCAAGAGTTCCGCCGTAAACTGCGCCGTATCGTACATTTCCGACTTGGGCTCACCCACGGCGAGTCCCCCCACGGCGTAGCCCTCAAAATCCAGGTCCAGCAATTCCTCGGCGCTTTGACGGCGCAATTCCTTGTCCGTCCCACCTTGCACGATGCCGAAAAGAACGGGGCACGGGACACGGGACACGGGACACGGGGTTCGGGATCTGGGATCTGTAATTTGGGATTCTGGATGTGTGGTCTCAGTTTCTGCACCCGAATCCCCAACCTCCAGACCCGCGCCCCGGTTCCCACGACCCGAGTCCCGAGTCCCATCCCCCGCGTCCCGTGTCCCGCATCCCGTATCCCGAGCCAACGCCTCCTTCGCACGCTTCGCCCAGCGCGTCGTCAGACTCACGGCGCGCCCGAGCGTTTCATGGCTGGCCGGGTACTCGACGCACTCATCGAGGCACATCATGATGTCCGAGCCCAAGGCCAATTGGATTTCCACGGTGCGCTCGGGGGAGAGAAAATGCGAGGAGCCGTCCAGGTGCGAACGAAACCACACCCCGTCCTCGGTTACGCGGCCTAGGGACTTCAGGCTCATAACCTGAAAACCGCCGCTGTCGGTCAGGATCGGGTGGGGCCACGACATGAAGCGATGTAGTCCCCCCGCCTCGCGAATCAATTCGTGGCCGGGACGAAGGTAAAGATGGTAGGTGTTGCCCAGCAGGATTTGAACCCCCAGTGCTTCCAACTCATCCTGCGTCATGCCCTTCACCGTGCCGCCGGTGCCTACCGGCATAAAGACGGGGGTCTCAATCACGCCATGTGGGGTATGCAATAATCCCGCGCGCGCACGTGTGACCTTGTCTTCCGCAAGGATTTCAAACTTGATGGGCATGCGACTTGTGGATGGCTGTAATCTTGCTCCCGCTTCTTCCGAGCCTGGGTGAAAACGCCACTTGCCGTGATGGTCTAGCTGTCCCGATGCTTTGTGTCGGGATGACCGCCATTCCCCGCCGCGGTGGGCAGGCGCCAAGCGCCGCTACCACTCGTGAACCCACGCTTTCACGCAGGCTCCGGCAGGGATCTGGCAGGTACCCGTCGAGCGCTAAAAGATCGCTGTTATCGCGACCTTCCCGATAATCCAGATCGCCCAGGCGCCGACGAAACACAGAGTGATGGGCAGGGCCTTCACTTTCCCGCCCGTTGCTTTGCTCATTCCCACTCCCAGCAGGATCACCATCCAAACCACCACGATGTCCACCGACCCGGCAAGGGCGAACAGAGGCTTGGGGACGTCTTTGTAGTTCAGGAAAAAAGCGAGGTTCAAGGGAATAGGATTCTGGGGATCCAGGTTGTCGGTACCGCCAAAGAGAATTACGACCAGTCCCAGGACATACCCCAGGAGCGCCGGAAGTTGGGCATAACTCGCCACAGAGAAAAGGGTCTTGAATTTGACCTGCCCTCCGAGAATTGCATTCACAATCATCAATCCTAGTCCCGCCAAAATCAGAAGGAAAAGGATGGTGACGATGGGGATGGTTACGTCCGTAATAATGAGTTGCCGCGTGAGATGCGTGGCGCTATCGTGGATAGCTTTCTCCACTTGCTCCGGCGGCATCCTGGAAGTAAAAGGACTGCGCTCCAACGTCAGGCGGGTCATGGTTTCCATGCCCACCTTCCAATACATCGTATCGAACAAAATCCAGGCCGCGACGACGATGGTGACCACCGGGGCAATAAAATCCGGCTTGCGGGCAATATCGGCAAAAGTCTCGCCGGGAGAAATGAAAACCCCGAGCAAACGGCTGAGGAAAGAACCGGCCGGCGGTTCTTCCGGCATAGGAGGCGCAACCATTGTTTCGCCCATGATTCACTCCTTCATGAATTCAGTTTGTTTTCGCAGACTCGAAGGGGTTGCTCTTGCTCGTATGTGCTGGCGCATGACTTTGCGCCCTTCCCTTCCCAGGTGAAAATATCAACTCCTTTGACCGGAAGCAAGTCCATTCCGGCAACCGGCGCTCTCGGACCCGGGGGTGGAAACATCAGGGCGCGATCCATAGAGGGTGAAATAAGTAGGAGGGCCCCCGCCGCAACTTCGACGGTACAAAACCCGCAATCCCTGAGGGCCCTGGCCAAGGGTCGGGGTGGCGACCGAAGAGAAAACCCGCGCTGCCCCGGAGGAACCAGGCGCTGTTTGACCGCCTCTTGCGGAGCGCTTGATGGCCGTTCAAATGAAGTTCACAATCCAGCCGAAGAGGTAAATCGCGGCCCCCCCGTAAAGCAGCAGGGGTTCCAGGAACGCGCGCAGGGTTACGAGGAAGGGGAAATCGATAGTAGGCCAAGGCCCATAGCCACCCCAGTAAACCTTAATGAGCAGCCCCAGGACGATCATGAAAAGCGCCCGGTCCCGGATTACCTGGGCGCGTTCGGGGCCCATCCAGTAGGTCCGGCCTTGGTAAACAGTGTGGGCCTCCGCCACCAAGGGACCATCACATTTGCGGCAGACGGTGGCATTGTCGAAATTGTTGGAGTAACCACAGTACGGGCACTTTTTCATGGGAGCGCCCCCCGCAACGGCAATAGATTCAACAGGTACACCACTGTGCCGCAGCGATTTTTCCCTAGGCGGGAGGTTTACTCCCGCACGGTAGCATCAAGGAATGCCCGCAATTTCCGGCTGCGCGAGGGGTGACGCAGCTTGCGCAACGCCTTCGCTTCAATCTGGCGAATGCGTTCGCGCGTGACGGCAAAACTCTGTCCGACCTCTTCCAGAGTGTGCTCGCTGCCGTCGTCGAGGCCGAAGCGCATCTTGATGACTTTTTCCTCGCGCGGCGTCAGGGTTTTCAGCACTGACTCCGTCTGCTCTTTTAAATTGATATTGATGACCGCTTCCGCCGGTGAAATGACCCCGCGGTCTTCAATAAAGTCGCCCAAATGGGAGTCTTCCTCTTCCCCGATCGGTGTTTCAAGGGAAATAGGCTCCTGGGCGATCTTCAAGACTTTGCGCACCTTCACCACAGGGATTTCCATCCGCTTGGCGATTTCATCCGAGGTCGGCTCGCGCCCGTATTCCTGCACGAGCTGGCGCGACGTGCGGATGAGCTTATTGATGGTCTCAATCATGTGCACGGGGATGCGGATGGTCCGCGCCTGGTCAGCAATGGCGCGGGTAATGGCCTGCCGGATCCACCATGTGGCGTAAGTGGAAAACTTGTATCCGCGGCGGTACTCGAATTTGTCCACGGCTTTCATTAAACCGATGTTGCCTTCCTGAATCAGGTCCAGGAACTGGAGCCCGCGATTGGTATATTTCTTGGCGATCGACACGACCAGCCGGAGGTTGGCTTCAATCAGCTCGCGCTTGGCGGCTTCCGCTTGCTCCTCCCCCATCACAATGTTCTGGTAGCTGCGGCGCAGCTCCATGGTGGTGGCCTGGATGCGACCCTCGAAATCCTCCAGGTTCGTGCGCGCCTGACGGAGTTCTTTGCGCAGATCGCGGTTGCCGTTCGCGCGGGTTCCCTCCACGCGCTTTTCCAGGCGATTGGCCTCGCGTTCGAGCGGGCGCATTTCATCCATCGCCTGGCGGATTGACCCGATCAGCGTCTTGCGTTGCGTGTGGGTGAACTGGATCGATCGCAGCAACTGTGAAATCAGGATGCGATGCTCGGCCGCTGCCCAACTGTAACGGCGGAAATCGCGTGGCCGCTTGCTGCGCGGAATGGCGTCACGTTTGGCCCGCAACTGCCCCAGCTTCTTGTAGAGGCGCTCCATCTCATCGATGGTGCTCGCCACGTCCTTCAAGCGCTGGGCCACGTGGTCTTCGGTCAGCTCGTCATCATCAAAAACCACCACTTCTTTGATGGATTTTTCCCCGGCCTTGAGCTGCCGGGCCAGTGCAAAGAGGGTCTGAATAACGATGGGAGAACGGGAGAGCGCCTTGAGAACTTTCATTTGGCCGCGCTCGATGCGTTTAGCGATCTCCACTTCGCCTTCGCGGGTCAACAGCGGCACCGTGCCCATTTCCCGCAAGTACATCCGCACCGGGTCGTTGGTTTTGTCCAGAGCTCCGGGGGTCAAGTCCAGCTCAACGTCCTCGCCTGCTTCATCGGGCTTGAGGTCATCGGTCTTATCCAGCCCAATGCTTTCCGAAGATTTGCCTCGCGGGGAGTCAACCACCTCGATCCCCTCGCTATCGAACATGGAAAGGAGATCGCTGAGGTCTTCCGCCGAATGGACGTCGGAAGGCAGGAGGTCGTTGACCTCGTCGTAAAGCAGGTAGCCTTTTTCTTTTCCCAGGCTGATCAGTTTATTCACTTGGTCGAACTTTTCGTCAAACGCCAATGCAATGGCCTCCCCACGCTCCACTGACTAGTAACGCATTGAAATGGAAATAGGCGACACACCACTCCCGGCCTCGGCGGTGCCACCTTGGGCAGTCCTGAAGCAGATTGATATAAGCCGCCAATTTTCTACGGCTCCACAAGATTAGATGTAATATACCCCAATTCGTTTGTTCCTGTGTGGATTTTTTTATGGTCGGGACAAATTTCGTAACTCTTTGTCAAGATGGGACTTGGCACGCTGCAATTCCTTAAGCCGGGCAGAATCTTGCGATTGCACGGCAGCTTCGATGTCCCGAAGCAGCTTATCACGTTCACGCTGGAGCCGTTGGAGTTTGAGCGCCCGCAAATAACCCCGTGCCTGTTCCAAATCCGGGGAAACCCCCGGCCAGAAGAGCGCGTCATACGCCAGGCGTTTTTCCTGCGGGTTCAGCACCCCCTCGGATTCTGCCAGATTCAGTCTTTCATTTCGCTTCCGAGCTTCCCACAAATGCGTGAAGACATTCTCACCGATTAACCCGCCCACCGCGCCACTTTCCAGGACTTCCGGCAGTAAAGCCTCCGCAACCTCTTCGCTTTCCAAGCAGGCGCGTAGCAATTGCTTGACGGCGTGATTCGCGTCCGCCGCCCCTTCCACTACGCGGACTTCCCCGCGTTTCTCGCCCGCCGCCCGCCGCAGTTCGTCGCGCAACAAACGCTCATCCACCCGCAACCGCTCTGCCAAGCGCCCCGCCAACTCGGCGCGCAGCATGGGGTTGGGCACTTTGATGAGAAACGGAAGGATGGCATTGGCCGCTGCCACCTTGCCTTCCGGGGTGCGCACATCGTGTGTTTTGGCGGCCCTCTCGGTCAAGTAATCGAGATAGGTCGGCGCGCTTGCAAGCAGTTCACCGTACGCGCTCGCTCCCTTTTTGCGAACGTATTCATCCGGGTCAAGCCCGCCCGGCAGCGCCAGCACTTTGGCTTCAAACCCCGCTTCCAGCAGCAGAGCCAGTGAGCGCTCCGTGGCCGCCATGCCCGCTGAGTCCGGGTCGTAATTCACTACCACGCGGCGCGTATAGCGGCCGAGCAGCCGAATCTGTCCCTCCGTCAGGCTGGTGCCACATGAGGCCACGACGTTTTCGATGCCGCTCGAAGCCACGGAGATGCAGTCCATGTAACCTTCCACCAAAATGGCGTAATCGAGCTTGCGGATGGCCTGCGCGGCGCGGTCCAGGTGATAGAGCAACCGGCTCTTGGTGTAGATCGCCGTTTCCGGTGAGTTAAGATACTTGGGCTGATCGTCGCCCAGCGCCCGGCCCGCGAACGCCACAACCTTCCCGGCGTCGTTGGCGATAGGATAGATGATGCGCCGCCGGAAACGATCATAGGGGCGTTGGCGTTCGGCATCAAAGATGATCAGTCCGCTCTTCTCCAGGTCTTCCTTTTCAAAACCCGCGCCCGTCAGTTGCCGCACCAACCCCTGCCCGTCCCCCGGCGCATAGCCGATGCGGAAGCGGCCCACCACTTCGTCCGTCATTCCCCGGTCGGCAAGGTACGCGCGCGCCATGCGCCCTTCCGCCGTCGCCCCCAACTGGGAAGCGAAAAACTTGGCGGCGATTTCGTGCAGCTTCATCAGCGCCGCCCGCAGTTTGGTGTTGGCGTCGTAAGTTTCCTCGCTGGCCCTCTCTTCCAGGTGCACTCCCACCTTCTCCGCGACGCGCCGGAGTGCCTCCGGAAACGGCAGGCTGTCCATCTCCATCACAAACTTGAAGACGTCGCCCCCTTTGCCGCAGCCAAAACAATGGAAGATCTGCTTGACCGGATGGACCGCGAAAGAGGGCGTCTTCTCCTGATGGAACGGGCACAACCCCATGTAATTCGCACCCGCCTTGCGCAGCTTCACATAGTCGCCCACAATCTTGACAATGTCGGCCGCAGCGCGTACTTGATCGACTTGGCTCATAAGATCGGGAAACGGGACACGGGAAACGGGATACGGGGAGCAGGATTCGGGATTCCGGAGTTGCGAGTGGCAAACACAGACCTCGGACTCGCAATTCGAGCTTGCTCATTGCCATCGTTTTTGTCACCGAGGGTCAAATCCTGACTCCCTCTCCGCGACTCACGGCTCCCGTGCCCCGTGTCCCGTTTCCCGTGTCCCGGAATCGCTAAGGTAGCAACACAATGTTCGATGTAGATTTCTGGAATTCTTCCATAGGAAATTGCTGGCGGATCAAATCCAGATAGGCGCGCCCCTTGGGCCGACCGTTCGCGTGCGCGGCGCCAAGCTGGGTGAGAAAGATCAGCGCGTCGCGGACATCGCTGTCTCGCACGGTGGTCATGCCCAGACGCTGCGCCTCCTTTTCCCGGAAATCTGTAATGGCCGCCTTCAGACTCGCGTACAGTGCGCGATGCAGCGGGTAGTCCAAAGGCTTCTCGTAAATAATCCCACTCGTCTGAGTGCGGTAAGTCTCCGCCAGCGTCTGGAGCGCCGCCAGGACGTCCGTATCCACCACCTCGCGATGGTCGGCGGCAAATTGGCAGATCGCGAAATCGATAGCAACCAGCAACGGCCCATGCGTCTCCGCGAAACTGCGTTTGAATTTCACCTCCGCGAAGGGCACCTTGGCCCAGTCGATTTCCAACCGTGTCAAGTCGTATTCGCGGCTCGCGACGAGGTGCATGCATTCGCTGGGGCAATCGATGGTCACTTCGCGCTCCGTGCCGCAGCAGATGGAACAGATGCTCTCCGCCCGCGCCGGACACAACCGCTTCACCTTACGCTTATTGCATATCGGACACGCCAAGGTTTTCTCCTCAACTTCTGAAAACAAGATTATGCCACACTTTCGCAGCGGACTTGCGAGGTGCCAGGTTTCAGGTGCTAGGTCCTGGGTGCTGGGTACTAGGGAAAACCGGCAAACACAAGCACGGGAGCCGATACCCGAATCCCGAACCCCGTGTCCCGCATCCTATATCATGAGCCACACCCCAACCCTTCTCTTCTGCGCTTCCGCCGCAAAAATTACAGCTAACTCCTTGCATATCATAGAGTCATCCCGAAAATAGCGTAACTCATTTGTTTTCATAAACTCATCCAGAGCACTTTTTTCTGCCCTTTGTTTTCAATAATTCATCCAGAGCACTCTTCATTTTTAACATCCCTTTGGGGCAGCGCTTGTCTTCTGATCTCGACCAGTATAACTTCCGTCCTTTCAATCATTTGATTTTTTGGTCCGGCCATCACGACTCCCCCAAATTATTCTCTAACATACTGCATTATCATAAACTTATCAGGGTTTCTAGGAGTTTTTGCTGGTTCCCCAGCCGCGGAAGTTTGCCGTTCCCTGCACCTGCCATTCAATTATCATGAGCAGGCTCAAAACACGTGTCGGGCGCCTGGTACCAAGTGCCGACGCGGGGATGGGACTCTTGAGTCTGTGCGAAGATCACGGCACGGTCCCCGGCCCACGACCGGTCGGCGCTTTTCGCGCCCAACGGTGTGCGAATTCACCCCGACGCCCTTTTCGGAGTTGTAGCCTAGCAATTTGGCGGCCATCCTCGATACCGTTATTTACGAATGCCCTGCCGGTGGGATCAAAGCAGTAGGCAGTAGGCAGTGGGCAGCGAGCGTCCTTTGCGAGCAAGTGTAGCGCAACCTGTTCGCTAGGTCCGCGGCTTCTTGTCCTCGTTGGGGGACTAATCACAGACCCCCAACGGCCTGACTGGCCATCGCGGATAGGCGGACATAAAGTAGGTGGCGCTCAAAGAGGAAATGGCTGCTGAATTCAGTAAACCGGGAAGGCATAGCGCTTGGCGTGGTAACCACTGGAGCAGGGGGCTGGCGCTCGGGCCGCCGGGTGCTGTCAATGACGCTGTTTGCTTCTGGGGCAATTCGGTGATTTTAAATCGCGTCTCTCAGCCTTGGTCGCAGCAAGTAGATACAAGGTAGATACAAGATTCCCTACCCGCCCTGCGCTAGTGCGGGTGCCTCCGCCGGACACCCCCGGTTATTACCACCGCTTCCGAACCCTTATAGGTGCGAACCACCAACGCACTTTCCTTCCATTCCACGGTCGTGGCGCCATCGGTGTCGGTGCGGAAAATTCTGGCGCCGGCATTTTCGAGAGCCTCCAGCGTCTCCGGGTTCGGAGAACCACCGCCTCCGTTGCCCCCGGCCTCCGCGCTGATAATCGCCACGCGAGGAGCAACGCGCGCAAGGAAAACCCTGCTCGTGGACGATTTCGACGCGTGATGCGCCACTTTCAGCACCTGGCTTTCCAGCCATTCACGGGAGGCGAGAATTCCCCTTTCCGCGTCCCTGCCCGCGTCCCCCGGCAGCAGGAAGTTCATATTGCCCATGCTGACCCGCATGACCAGCGAGTCATCGTTGCGGGAGGAACTTTGGGAAGATGGATCACTTCCCGGCCAGAGCACGCGAATTGACGCATCGCCCAATGAAAGTACATCGCCCGCCATGAGGGTTCGAGTCGGAATCCCGCGTTCCGCCACCATCTCCAAAAGCGCCGCGTACTCAGGAGTCTCGGTTTCGGGAGCGTGCCAGAACTCGCCCACGCGGAAGTTTTCGAGGATGGCGTAAAGCCCGCCGAGGTGGCCCGAGGACGCGTGGGTTAGCGCCACCACATCGATTTTCTGGAGGCCGCGCGACCACAAGTAGGGTGAAACAATATCCTCACCCGAATCCCAGCGCCGGCCCTGGAAGCCACCCTCCCGCGTTCCCCGCGTGCGGCTGCCTCCCGCATCCAGCAACATCGTGTTCCCGCCGGGAAGCACCAGAAAGAGCGCGTCACCCTGGCCGCAATCCAGCGCGGTCAGTTGCAGCACACCGCGCGGCAAGCGGGGCGCAAAGGGATGAACTGCCACCAGAACCACAAAAATCGCACAGGCCGCCAGCGCCACGCCGGCGGCTCGCCGTGCGAACCGGAGAGTCCATGCCGCAAGCACGAACGCCCCACAAAATCCCCACGCCACCCACAGCGGCGGCGCCGGCATGCGGTAGGAAAGCCACGCCGCGAGCCCGGGCAGATGCGTCATGTCAAAGAGGGCGGCCAATTCCAAACTCAGTGCCTTGGCCGGCCAGGCCGCGATTGCCGGTGACACGACGCTCAGCAAATTGATGGGCAAGGCGAGCGCCAGAAGCAGAGTCATGACCGGAATCGCCAAAGCGTTCAATCCCACGCCCGCAAAGGTCACGCGATGAAAGGTTTCAACCATCGGCAGGAGCAATCCCAATTGCAAGACGGCGGAGAAAATCAGGATATTGGCGACCCACACCAAAAGTCTCATGGGCGCGACCACGATGTTGCGCGCGAGGGCGGGATAACGATCGAAGAAACCCACGCGGCGGCGCAACGCATGAATCAGTGCACGCAGATCCAGGCGAGCTTGGGCGATGCGCGGTGAATAGCGATCGTCAAGCAGCACATCGTCCAGCCGCCGCAGAGCCCGCCGGCAGGGCTCGGTGGTGCGCTCCAGAATCGGCACGGCGACGCCGACAATCAGCAGCGCCGCCGCGAAGGAGAGCTGAAATCCTGACTCGAACAGCCATGCCGGGCGGAGATAGAGAAGAATCAGCGCCACGCCGCCAATGGCATTCAGCGGGGAATGCCCACGGTCGAGAATGCGCGCCAAGAGGTAAAGCGCGATCATGAGCGTGGCGCGCAGCGTGGGTGCGCGCTGCTCGACCAAAAAAGCGTAGGCCAGCAGGAAACCCAGCACGATAAACGAGCGGGTCACTCGCCGACATCCCAACCCCCGCAGCAGGAATTCCATGAGCAGCGTGAGCAAGCCCACGTGCAGCCCGGCGATCACGAGCAAGTGATAAAGGCCCGTCTTGCGGAAATCCTCGATGGTGACGGAATCGAGAGCCGTGCGGTCACCCCACAGTGCCGCCTTCAGCACCGCGCCGTATCGTCCTTGCGTCGACCACGGCGGATAGAGGTCATCGATTCCGCGCAGCAAGCGCTGACGTGCGCGCTCCGCGAATTCCGCGAAAGGGAAGCCCGTGGCGTGACTTACTCTTTCCACCAGCCGGGGATTCTTGACGGTTCCAATCCAGTAAAGGTCCTCGATATCCTCCATCCAACGGCGAAAATCGAAGCTGCCGGGGTTCTGATAGATGTGCGGCTTGCAAAGGCGGACGAGGGTTCGAATCTCGTCACCGAATTGGATTTCGAGCGGACCATTGCCGTCCGAACCATTACGATCTTCCGAACCCTGCACCCGCAGGCGGATCTTTCCGGTGACGGAGTAAATGTGTGTGAGTGACTCGATCCGCCGTGCCTCCACGTCAAACTGCAACCCGTATCCGGTGCGATAGGGGGTGGAGATCACACGCCCCTCCAGCCGCACGAGGTCGTTCAGATTCGCGCCCAGCGATTCCAAATAACGAACATGGTTCAGGGGAAAACGCTGCTCCCAGCGGCGTGCCGCCGCCACGCCGGTGAACACCATACCGGCCAGCGCAAACCACACTGCCGTACGTCCCCAGCCCGCGCGCAACAGGATCAGGCCAACGAGAATGCAGATCGCCGCACTTACTAAAAACCCATAAAACGCGGCCGTGGCCGGGAAGGAATGTGCCCCCACAATCCCCAAAGCAAAACTCGCGGCCAACGCTGCCAATGGCGCCTTAAAGGCGGATCGATGCTTGTCGTTGGGCAGAGGGTCGGGCAAAGGTCACTTCCTACTGGAAGGGCGAAACCTCGGCGTCGCTCTACGTCGTTCCGAAATGGAACCCTGGTTTCCCAAGGATTCCCGATTTGGCTCCCGAGATCAGGACGCCAGTTTCACAGGAATCCTACCTAACTCATTTAAAATGAGTTGCGGGGTGGCTGAGCCTTCTCTTCGCAAGCACACCCGCCGCCGGACTTGCGGGAATTCTCATGCACGCGCGCGCCCAATTGGCGAGAGCCGCGCGAGGGATTCAATGTGGTAGGTCTGGGGGAAGCAATCAAACAGTTCCAAACTATCGAGACGGTAACCGTGTTGGAGCATAAAGCCTAAGTCGCGGGCGAGGGTGGGAGGGCTACAGGAAACGTAGTGCAGGCGTTTGGGCCGCAAGGCCAAGAGGAGCTTTAGCGTGGCAACGCCCACGCCGGCGCGGGGAGGGTCCATGACCACCAGGTCGGGTTCCATCTGCGCGCAGCGCCGCAGGAAATCAAACGCCGTCCCGGCGATGGCTCGAATTTTATTGCCGGGCGCGGTGCGGGCGTTGGCCGCGAGGTCAGCCGCCGCTTGCGCATGCGCCTCGACAGCGATCACTTGGTCAAACCGCTTCGACAGGGGCAGCGTGAACAGGCCCACGCCGGCGTAAAGGTCGATCGCCACCGCGCCGGATTCCTCCCTCGTCACCGCCGTCACGAGCTCGGAAAGCAAAAACCGCGCGCTCTGGAAGAAGGCCGTGGGGCTCACGCGATACGCAAATTCTCCCACACGATAGGTCAGGTGAGATTCGCCGAATATGCGCAGGCTTGATCCCTCCCCTGCCAGTTCGTCAATGCCTGTCCTCTTGCTAAGCTTTTCGCTCGCCCTGTAGGGCCGAACGGCGTTCGGCCCAGGGCCAGCGCTGCTGGCCCCTACATGTCCGGTCGCGGCGAGGCCGACGGTCGAGACGCCCGCGAGTTCCGCCAGGCACTTGCGGGCAAGCGTTTCCGCTTCCTGCGCATTCCAGCTTCCGGCGAGCGTGAGCATTACTTTCTCGTCTCGATCATCGGCCAGAAGCTCCACTTCTCGGCCGTTAGCCAGCGCGCTGATCCAAGGCTCGCCGCGCAACACCGCGAGCAGCGCGTTCAAACGCGGGGAAAGAATCGGACAGGCCTCGATGGGAATCAAGCGGTTCGACTCCGCCTCGAAAAATCCCAGCGCGGGAGCGCCGTCCGGCGGGTTCCCGACTTTCAATTGCGCCTGGTTGCGATAATTCCACGCGGGGCCGCAATGCGCGGGAATGGGCTCCTCCCAGTTCACCTGGCCCAACCGGCGCAGCGTTTCGCGCAGAATTTCAGCTTTCGCCGCCACCTGCGCTGTGTGGGGAAGATGCTGGTACTGGCAGCCGCCGCAGCGGCCGACGTATCCACACAACGGTTCGATGCGCTCGCGCGACGGCTCCAGAATCCGCAGCGGGCGCGCGTGCACCACACCCTTTTGCCGGCGAACTTCTTCCACTTCGGCGCGCTCGCCGGGCAGAACGCGCGGCGCAAGAATCGTGCGCCCGGCCTGGAAGCCCATCGCCTCGCCGCCGTAAACCAACTTGACCGGGGAGAATTCAAAAGGTGAAGACAAGGGGGTGCTCTCTACAGGTAAAACAAGCTCAAGCGCGGAATCCGGTAATGCTCGAGCAGGCGGTTTTTGAGGAAGCGCCGCTCCAGCAAATCCACTTCCGGGGCCGCCATCTTGCGGCGATACGGGATAAGGCCTCGGTCCACTTCCGCACGCAATTGCGCCAGGACTTCCATCGCCGTCCCGCGCAGAAGCGATGCGTTCAGCTTCTCTTCCAGTGCCGTAAGGCTCCTTTCCGTCTCTTCCAAGTCACCCGTGGGCTCGGCCTGGGCGCGCGGCCCGAGGCTTTGCAGCGCGCCCGCGGCCTCTGCCAATTCCTCCGCCAACACTTGTTTGCCTTCTTCCCGCGCCTGCCGCCCCGCGCTTTCCACCGCCCCCGCGCAGCGCGCGAGAAAACGAGAAATCTCTTCCGCCGAGAACGGGGCTGGGGTCTCAGCTTTCGCGACGCGGGGAGTTCCTCCCTGTGCAGCCACAGCGCGGGATTCTTCCACCGCGCGGAACACTTCCTGCGAACAATACGCCAGGGTGTTCACCTTGCGATAGCTGCGTTTTCCCGCTTTGAATTTCTCGAAAGAGCGCTCGATCCCCACCAACACCGCTGCCAAAGGAAAACCTTGTTCTTTCCACGATTCGACCAGCGCCCAATCGAGCGGCGAAAGCAGGACGGGTTCCGAGCGGCACTTGCGGAAATGCTCCTCGATTTCGGTGAAGTAGTTGAAATAGTTTTCCAATGTCTCGATCCTACTTGCGCCGCGTTGCGGAGTGATTGCGATAGTAGATAATGCGCAGCCCATCAAGCGTCAAGGAAGAGTCGATGGGAGGCTTGTACCTGGACGCGCCCGCCACCAACGGCGCTTGCCCACCCGTGGCGATGACCTTGGTCTGTTTTCCCAACACCGCGCAAAGGCGATCCAGCATGCCGTCGATCGCGTCCACCGCGCCGTAGAACAGGCCGGCCTGAATGCTATTGATGGTATTGGTGCCAATCACGCGGTCCGGCTCGCGGATTTCCACGCGCGGCAGCTTGGCTGTGCGCTGGAACAGAGCCTCCGCAGCGATACCGATTCCTGGCATGATGACCCCGCCCAGGTATTCACCCTTCGCGGAAATGGCATCAAAGGTGATGGCCGTCCCCAGATCCACCACGATGCACGGGCCGCCATATTTCTCGAAGGCCGCCACGGCGTCCGCGATGCGGTCAGCCCCCACCTCTTGTGGAGTTTCCACCAGAATCGCCATACCCGTGCGCGTTCCCGGTCCCAGAAACAGCGGTTCCATTTTGAAATATTTCTTGGCCATCTCCTCCAGCACGGCATTCAGTGGCGGCACGACGCTGGCAATCATAATTCCGCTGATCTCAGAGGCCGAGAGCTTGTCCAAAGTGAAAAGGTTGTGAATTAAGATTCCGTACTCGTCGGCCGTCTGCTCGCGGCTCGTCGCCAACCGCCAAAGCGCCCGCAAGGAAGAGCCTTGGTACAAGCCCAGGACGGTATTGGTGTTTCCTACGTCGATCACCAGGATCGTGGTGTTAGGGTTGTCCATAGATATTCCCCCCGCTCTACTTCACTCCCACCACTTCCCCGGCCATCAGAGACTCCTGGCGGCCGTCGTCGTACTGGATTTTCAGCGCGCCGCTCGGGTCGATGCCGGTGGTGGTCGCCAGCGCTTCGCCTGCCGCGGCAACCACGCGTACGCGTTTGCCGTGAGCGTAGCTCGAAGCCGCTTCCCAGCGTTCGGTGATGGCCCGGTTGCCATTCATCAGCAGCAATTGATAATGGCGCTCAAGCTCACGGAGCAAAGCGACGAGAACCTGGACGCGAGAAATGCCCCGGTGCGCCTCCATGCGGAGCGAGGTGGCAATGCTCTCCAGTTCCGCGGGCATCAGGCTGTGATTCACGTTTATCCCGATGCCGAGCACCACGGCGTGCAAGCGGTCGAGTTCGGCGCTCATTTCCGTCAGAATCCCGCAAACCTTTTTCCCCTTCACCAGCAGATCGTTCGGCCACCGAATGTCCACCGCGAGTCCGGTGGCGGCGCTTACCGCTTTCTGCGCTGCCAAGCCCGCCATGAGCGTCAGCACGGGAGCGGCGGCAGGAGAAAGGGGCGGCCGCAGGATGATCGACGTGTAAATGCCGCTGGATTTTTCCGAGTACCAGGCGCGGCCCAACCGGCCCCGCCCGGCAGTCTGCTCCTCCGCCACGACCACGGTCCCGTGTTCGGCGCCTTCCGCCGCAAGCTTGAGCGCCACCGCGTTGGTGGAGTCGGTTCGGAAGTAATGAACGATATTGCGACCGATCGGGTGATCGCCCAGTTCCGCCCGCAACAAGCTGGGCGCGAGAATGTCGGGGATGGTCACCAATTGATATCCTTCCCCCAGCACTCCCCGGATCTCCACCCCCAACAAGCGCAGGCTTTCAATCCACTTCCAAACCTTGAATCGCGTGACGCCGATCTCCGAGGCGATCTTCGGGCCGGGCACCACGACGGTGGCGTTCTTCACCAGGAGATGAATCAGCTTGTCGATTCTGCGATCGGTGCTACCGGTGGCCATATGCATGCCCTGTTCTTTGCCCTCCGAGGCCGTCCGTAATCCGGTTGTAAACCCTCACGAAAGCGGTGCGATGCGAAAGTTGATATCCACTGCGGCGGCAGAGTGCGTGACGGCGCCAACGGAAATATAATCAACGCCGGCCTCCGCGTAGGCGCGAATATTAGTTGCGTCGATGCCCCCCGAAACCTCTAGGCGCACACGCCCGGCCGCACGCTCGACGCACTGCCGGACTTCCGTCGGCGACATGTTATCGAGCAGCACGCCATCGGCGCCGGCTAGGATGGCGTCGTCCAATTCCTCCAGTGAGGTGATTTCCACTTCCACGTGGTAACTCGCCGGGCGTTGCTGGAGCGCGCGTTCAACGGCGGTGCGAATCCCTCCTACCAAGCGCAGGTGGTTCCCCTTGATCAGGATGCCATCGTCCAGGCGCAGACGGTGATTTCGCCCGCCGCCCACGCGCACCGCGTATTTTTGCAGGCTGCGCAGACCGGGCGTGGTCTTGCGAGTGTCAAGAAATTCCGCGCGCGTTCCCGCCAATTCCTCCTTTAAACGGCGAGCGTAAGTGGCAATGCCGCTGAGGTGTTGCAGAAAATTCAACGCCACACGCTCGCCGCCCAGCAGCGGACCCGCGGCTCCGCGGATCGAGGCAAGCGGTGTACCTGGCGGAACCTCCGTCCCCTCTTCCACTCCGCCCTGCCACTCCAGTGAGGAGTCGAGAATTTCAAAGACCTTTCGCGCGATGGGCAATCCCGCCACCACCAGCCGCTCCTTGCTGTTAAAAGTGCCTTGCGCCTGCATGGCCCCGGGGAGCGTAACGCGCGTCGTCAAGTCGCCCTGACCCAAATCTTCGGCCAGCGCGTGAAAAACCAAATCGCGGAGTTCCTCGGAAGAGAAATCCAGGGACTCGGAGGATTCGTCAGCAGCCGGAGGACGGAGATAGCCGCCCACGTTTCAGCCCAACCTTTCGAGTGATTCCAGAACTTTGCGGAGATGCTCCTCGAGTTCCTTGAGCCGATGCTCAGAGCCGCGTACGACTTCCCGCGGCGCGCGCGCCAGGAATTCCTGGTTGCCCAGTTGCGTCCGGACCTGTGCGAGCTGTTGCTCGAGCTTCTGCTTCTCCTTCTGCAAGCGCGCGCGTTCGGCCGTGTGATCCACTTTCTCCTCATGCAGAATGCGCAAATCAAAGGAGGCGCCCGAGCGAACGTCCGGCAGCTCCGCCGACAAGTGGCCCCGCGTCAGGTGCATCGCTTGCAAGGTTCCGAGCCGCAGAATGGCATCCTGATGGGTGCGGAAGATTTCCAGCAGCCGCAAGTTCTCCGAGGCCACCTGAAGGCTGGGCTTCTGCTTTTGCAGGCCCATTTCGGCCTTGGCGTTGCGCGCCGTGACCACCAGTTCCTGAACTTTTTCAAATTGCTTTTCCGAAATCGGATCGGCGACGCGCTCGGTGACCAGGCGGAAATCCGTCAAAGAAATGGAAGCCCCCGCGCTGCGGTGGGGAAGCAAATGCCACAACTCCTCGGTGATAAACGGCATGAAGGGGTGGAGCAGGTGCAGCGACGCTTCAAAAACGCGCGCCAAGTTGATCCACGCGGGCGGCGCCTTCTCGCCTTCCGCCGGGCGGGTGATTTCCGGCTTGACCCATTCCACGTACCAATCGCAGAACTCGTGCCAGAAGAAGTGATAGATTTTGAACGCCGCCTCGTGGAAGCGGTAGTCCTTGAGGGCCTCCTCTATTTCTCGGGTCACGGCTGCGAGGCGTGAGAAAATCCAGCGGTCCGCGAGGGCCAGATGCTCGGCCGCGGCCATGGGCTCAAAGCCCAGGCCGGGAATCGGTTCCAGCGCCGGCGCCAGTTGGGCGGTAAGAGTCTCCGGCATCTTTTGGAGGTTCATCAGGATGAAGCGGCCAGCGTTCCAAACTTTGTTGGCGAAGGCACGATACGACTCGACCTTGTCCTCCGAAAATGCGATGTCGGTCCCCGGAGCCGCACTGATGGCCAGCGCGAAGCGCACCGCGTCGGTCCCGTATTTCTCGGTGACTTCCAGCGGATCCAGTACGTTGCCCTTGGTCTTCGACATCTTTTGCCGCTCGGCGTCGCGCACCAGGGCGTGAATATAAAGCTCGCGGAAAGGCACATCCTTCATGAATTTCAGGCCCAGCATGATCATGCGCGCGCCCCAGAAAAACAGGATATCAAAGCCCATGATCATCAGATTGTTGGGATAAAACCGGAACAGGTCAGTGGTCTCATCCGGCCAGCCCAACGTGGCGAAGGGCCAGAGGCCGGAGCTGAACCAGGTGTCGAGAGTGTCCTCATCCGCGCGCAAGGAGGCGTTGGCGCACTTCGGGCAGCGTGCGGGCGCCTCGCGCGCCACGATGACTTCGCCACAGGTGTCGCAATACCACGCGGGAATGCGGTGCCCCCACCAGAGTTGCCGCGAAATGCACCAATCGTGGATCTTGTCCATCCAGTCGAGATAAATCTTCTTGTAGTTGTCGGGAGTGACGCGCACCCGCCCGTCTTCCACGACGCGAATGGCGGGCTCCGCCAGCGGCTGCGTTTTCAGAAACCACTGCGTGGAAAGCAGGGGTTCGATCACGCTCTTGCAGCGCTGGCACGTCCCCACGCTGAGCGGATAGTCTGCGATTTTTTCCAGCAGCCCTTGCTCGCGCAAGTCGTGCACCACGGCCTCGCGCGCCTCGAAGCGATCGAGTCCCTGGTAGGCTTGCCCCGCGTGGGCGGTCATGCGCGCGTGCTCATCAATCACCACCACGCGCGGCAGGTTGTGCCGCTGAGAAATGGCGTAGTCATTGGCATCATGTGCGGGCGTCACCTTCACCACGCCTGTGCCGAACTTCGGGTCCACAAACTCATCCGCGACAACGGGAATGATTCGCCCCAGCAAAGGCAAAACGATTTTGCGGCCCCGTGCGAACTGGTAACGCTCGTCGTTGGGATTCACGGCCACCGCCGTGTCGCCCAACATCGTTTCCGGCCGGGTAGTGGCCACGGTCAAGCGGCCCTGGCCATCCTCAAAAGGATAGTGGATGTACCACAAGTGGCCGGGACGGTCTTCGTGCACGACCTCCAAATCCGATACCGCCGTGCCGCAGCGCGGGCACCAGTTGACGATGTATTGCCCGCGATAGATCAGGCCTTCCGCATAGAGTCGAACGAAAACTTCCTGCACGGAGCGCGTGTACGCCGGGTCCATGGTAAAGCGGTCGCGCGTCCAATCCACGGAGGCACCCAGGCGCTCCATCTGCCGGCGGATGGTGCCGCCGTTCTCCTCTTTCCAATTCCAACATCGCGCGAGGAATTCCTCCTGCCCCATTTCGCGGCGGAGGCGCTGCCCCTCGCGCTGCCAGGCGCTCTTCGCCTGCGCCCCTTCCAAGTCGGGAAGCGCCTCGCGGCCCAGTTCGCGCTCCACGATCATTTGCGTGGCGATGGCGGCGTGATCCGTGCCGGGCAGCCAAAGCACGTTTTCGCCGCGCATACGATGCCAGCGCATCAGAATGTCGATTTCCGTGTGCTCCAACATGTGTCCCATGTGGAGCGATCCCGTGATATTCGGCGGAGGAATCACCAGGCAGAAATGCGGGCGGGCGGTATCATCCGCAGGCCGATAGAGGTTCTGCGTAACCCAAAAACGCGCCCAGCGGGGTTCGATATTTTCCGGCAAATAAACCTTGGGGATCTCTGTTTCCAAAGGGACCTTCTCCTGAATAAGTCCGGCAAGAGATTGAAATCAAATTAATATACCGGCTACGTGGGGGTGAGTCAAACCTCCGGGCGGGCGTGGGATTGGAAAGGTACATCGTATCCCCCCCGTGGAGTTGAAGTGTGTAAGCGCGAAGAGGAGGGGAGAGATCGCTGCCTTGGTGGTGGGGGGACCAAGGCAGCGCCGCGCGGTTAAAATCGCCGGTCTATGCCCGCTCCCGTTCCTTACTTCGACGTGGTTCGTCAAATGAAGAACGCTTTTAATTATCGCCTCCGATTGGTCACCTACGCCCGCCAGCACGGCATCAAGGCGGCGGCGCGCGACTTTCAGACCACCGTGCCCACGGTGCGCAAGTGGCTGCGGCGCTATGCGGTGCAAGGGCTGGGCGGCCTCCAGGAGCTCT
>Ga0326728_10004444_pt1 | contig 41459 bp, 24 predicted proteins | sample MB3enrmetagenome_FD_207602 | JGI IMG/M metagenome (GOLD analysis project Ga0326728, IMG submission 207602) | Lab enriched peat soil microbial communities from McLean, Ithaca, NY, United States - MB31MN | ecosystem: Environmental > Terrestrial > Soil > Wetlands > Peat | place: USA: New York... | reverse complement strand
CAGGTTGTTGGCGTCGCCCAGGACCCAACTGGCCCATTCCTGCCCGGGCTGGCAGGTGGCCTCCAGCCCGGTGGTGGAATAAATCGCGCCTGCGTCAACGCTCCCCACATCGCTGGCGACATTCTGGGCAAGCCTGTCCGTATTGTCCAGGGTGTAAGAAATCCAGCCGATGGTAAGCTGATGGAGGTTGCTGAGGCACTTCATATTTTGGCCCCTGGCTTTGGCGGCGGCCAGCGCCGGCAGCAACAAGGCCGCCAGAATGGCAATGATGATGATCACCACCAGCAGCTCAATCAGGGTGAAAGCGTTGCGGCGTCCGGTCGGACGGCCGGTTCGGCAACGCAACGGCGCATTTTCAGTCTTCATAAATGTCTTGTCTTTGTTAAACGCATGGGAGCTAATCTACGACAGCAGCGGGTCTAATGTCAAGTGCGACTTTCTGCCTCGCTTTCTTCACCCGCCGGCCCAAGTCGGCCGGCCCGCAAGGCGGAAAATTGTCCGGCGTCCCGGCTGCCGGTCACTGAATAGGTATTGACGTTTTCGACAAAAACCAAACATTGTCAACGTAAGGTGGCGGACCGGCCGGAATGGTGCCTTCTGAATCTTGCGGCAGGTCGGCCAGAACGCCCGTGTCCGTCCACTGCCTAATCTGTCCGTGGCCGTCGCCGAAAGCGATGCCGGCGGAGTTGACATGGTAATGGCCCGGGCTGTCAACGTAGTACGGGTGGGAGACACGCTGCTGTTGGGTATCCTCACACATGGAGCCGTCGTTGATGGTGGCCTGGTTTTCTTCCGCCAACACCCAGGCATTGGCCGATCCCAGGGCCGCGAGATCCGACGACTTTGTGAAGATAATCTGGAATGGAGTCCCGCCCCAGGTCCACTGCGTGCCCGATGTGACGCCCATGCAGGCGTTCATAGAATAAGCGCGTTGGGTCGTGTCGCCCCATTGGTCCGGTTTCGTATTCGCCGGGCACTGATAAATCTGATAATTTCCCGTGTACGGGTAGATCAGCCCGTAGGTGATCAAGTTGATATAGTTTGGGTAGATGTGGTTGGTGGCGTCACCGAGAATCCAACTGGCCTGGGACTTGCCGGCCGCGTAGTTATTCAGATCGGCTACGTTCCCGTCCCACCCTCCCCAATCCGCGGAGAGGTTTTGAGCCAACTGGTCCCGGTTGTCATTGGCGTAGCTGGTCCAGCCGACGATCAATTGATGGAGATTGCTCACGCACTTGGCTCCCTGGCCTTTGGCTTTGGCGTTGGCCAGCACCGGCAGCAACAAGGCCGCCAGAATGGCAATGATAATGATCACCACCAGCAGTTCAATGAGGGTGAAAGCACTGGGTTGCCCCGGCCGCCGGCCGGTTCTGCAAAACGGACGTAATTTTTCGGTTTTCATACAGTTTTTCAATATTTTACGTTGAATATGGCTCCTATTTTCGGCAAGAGCGTGTACGATATTGCAGTACAAACTCCTGCACCAATTAGTACACGCGCTGTCAGGCGCCGGTTTCCGCCAAAAATCTTTGGCCCGGTTTGGCAGGGTGATGCTGGCGGGCCGCCTGTGCCGGCCGGCGAACCGCCCGCAGGGATCAGGGGTGCCGGACTGTAGCCGGAACGCGGCGCGTTTGTGGAGTGTTTTTCAACCAATCCCAAAGGGATTGAATCTATCAGCCCTGGGTTGCGAGGCACGAGCTACCCAGGGTGTAAAGACAGAGGAATCACAAACCCTGTAAGGGTTTGATCTGTTGCATAACATGTTGATATTTAACCCTTTCAGGGTATTCCGCTTTCTCACAGCCACCCAGGGTAGGCCCTCTCGGAATCGGGCCAACCCTGGGCTAAGGGGTCCAATCCCTTTGGGATTGAAGAACAGGACGTTGCACCAAATTGGAAGCCCAGATTCGTTATTCCACCGAAAACAGCGAAGAACCCATTTTCACTGTACAACCTGTTCCAATTACGTGAGTTAACAATGTTTTAGCGGGTCCATCCAGTTTTTCGGAATGAAACAGGCTGGTGAACGGCTCCAATGGCGTGCCGGGCCACGGCAGGTCTCCGTTGCACCCCTCCCGCCGGGCTGGTTGGGCTGGCTAAATCCGCAATCCGCAATCCGCCCGTCGCCCCCTTCCCGCCGGGCTGGTTGCGCTGGCCGGCGGCCCCGCCGCCGCAGCGCCCGCCGCTTGGGGCGGTTCCCTCCGGCGGCGTTAATCCCCGCCATCTTCTTCACCCGCGGTGGTGAATCGCGTTTGCACCCAAGCCAGGTCGCCGGAGGTCGGATCGGCTGTAAAACCGTTGGCGGAGGTGGTCGTGCTCAGACCCGCCAGAATGCCTTTGTCAGTCCACTTTTTGATCTCTCCGTGACCGTCGGCGAAGGAAAAGGAGCAGGCGTTGACATGGTAACAGGCGGGGCAGTTGACCCATTGGGTCGGTTGGGAGAGGTCCTGGCACCAATAGCCGTCGTTGATGTCGCCGGGGTTGTCTTCCAGGAAGACAAAGGTCATGGCCGGGGAAAGGCTGCTGTTAATGGCCGACAGCTTGAGGAAGTTGACCTGGCCCGGAATGGTTTCGCTTTTGTATTCCGGATACCAAGGAGGGTAGCCATCCATCTGGGAGTTGGCGGCATAACTGCGGAGGGTCGGGCTGCCAACCTGGCCCACGGTGCAGGTTTTCTTGTCCGCCGGGCATTTATAGGCCTGCCAATTTCCCACATACGCATAGATCAGTCCGTGGGTGATCAGCGTCACGTCGGAGTTGTCGGCGTCCCCCAGCACCCAGCAGGCATATTGCTCGCCGGGCTGGCAGTCCGCTTCCGTTCCGCTTGAGGCATAAATCCCCGTGGTATCGCTGGGGATATTCCGGGCTATCTTGTCACCGTTGTCCGTGACGTAAGACGCCCAGCCGATATGAAGCTGATGGAGATTGCTTAAGCACTTGATTCCCTGGCCCTTGGCTTTGGCTTCGGCCAGCACCGGCAGCAATATGGCCGCCAGAATGGCAATGATGATGATCACCACCAGCAGTTCAATGAGGGTGAAAGCGCGGGATGGCCCGGACGGCTGGGCGGCTCGGAAAAACGAACCGGCTTTTTGAGTTTTCATTCAGTTTTTCAATGTTTTGCAGCGACCACGGCTCCAATTTACGGCAGCGCCAGGTTTTGTCCAGCGCAAACATTCGGCCTGAATGGTCCGCGCGCCGTCAGGACGCGGGATTCCGCCAACGTGCAAAATTCTGTCCTGCGCCCGCCTGCGGTTCTTCCTGGGAAACAGCCCTTGAAAAAAAAACTTGCAAAATGCAGGCAGCAAGATTAGAAGTAATTCATGCCAACATTATTTTTCCTGCAAAAGGCTGGCGGAAGAACGAAGGATTCCCCCAAGCCCGGCGCGGCTTTCACCCTGATCGAACTGCTGGTGGTGATCATCATCATCGCCCTTTTGGCGGCCATGTTGCTGCCGGCCCTGGCCAAAGCCAAGGCCACCGCCCAGCAAACCAGTTGCAAGAGCAATTTGAGGCAGCTCATTCTGGCCAACCAATCGTATGCCACCGACAACAAAGGCTGCTATCCAACAGACAGCGACAACGAACACTGGCCGGCCATGCTGTATTATGAGTACAGCAAGAATACGAATGTATTGTGGTGCCCCACTGATGCCATGAGGGGAGTGCCCGCCACCTACGCCGACCCCACTCCTTTCCCGGGGGACGATACGATGCGCAGTTATATTGAGAACGGATTTGATGAGGTTGTCGGCTCCGCCAACGCGGGAGACATGAAGGAATCATATCTGATTCATCCGTCAGAAACTGTTGTCTTATCGGAGAAGTCTCACAACTGGAACGACTACTTTGCCGATTACCTGCAGACTGTCAATAATGTCCCGGGCGGCGATCTCATCACCAAAATCCAACACGGCATGCATGGCGGCTCCCAGCCCAACAAGGAAGGCGGACACAATGCGGCCATGGGCGACTGCGGCGTGCGGTACTACAAATTCGGCCTGGACATTAGTCCGGTTAATTTCTGGCTCATTTACGATACCAATCGCACCGATCCGGAATTGACGACCCAAATGTTGCCGCTGCTGGTGCCCTAGCAGCCTGTCGGACTTACGACGTAAGTTGTTGATTTGCAACGCTGAGACATTTTGGCTCGAAAACTTAACATGTTGATTGCGAACAACTTACATTTCCCCTTCCGCTCACGACATATCCCGGCGACGCCAGCCTTCACCCGCCGTTTCACAGCGGGCGAAGGCTGGTGGGAAGTGCTGGTAATGCTCCAGTCGTCGCTTCCGACATGTTTTGAGATGTCCGGGTTACGGCCGGATTGCCGGATCACTTCCCGGAAATTGGCAGCGGGGGTGGGAGTTGCACCCACGGAAGCTGAGCTTATGGGGCTCGCCTGAATCTCATTCTCCCCGCAGTGAAATGGTGGAGTCGGTGGCAGCGCGCCCACATCAACCTGCTTGCAGGGCAGGTGCATTGCTTGTCTGCCGCGCCGATCTCACAGTTTTAGGGCGAGCAGATGATGTAGAATCGTTGCGAGTCGTTCGTCGTCGGTTGCGAAGTGAACTGGAACTGGTCGGGAGCGGTATTGGTGCATGAGCCAGCGACCGTCCACTCGCTCAGAGGCAACGACACGTTGGTGCTGGAAAGCACAGTGAAGGTCGCGCCGGCGACGTTGGTGAAGCAAAACTGGCAAACGCCGCAGTCCAGCATCCGCACATCAGTCAGGGTCGGCGGGATGCCGGCCGCTCCCTGCGTGACGGGAATGGTTTGGCCGAGCAAGGTGATGTGAGCCGTGCGGGCTGGACCTGTATTGGCGGTGAAGGAAAAATTCACCACGCCGCTGGTGACGCCGCTGATGGTCAACCACGGCTGGTCACTGGTGGGAGCAAACAGGGCGCTTAGATTCTCCGTGGCGGGTAAAACCACGGGCAAGGCATCGTTCCCGGCGCCAAGGCCTTCAAGTTTGGGCGTTGGATCTACAAAGGCACAAGGCAGTTCTTCGATTGTGTTGTCTAAGGTGTTTGCGATATAGACATTGCCAGTGCCGTCCACTGTCACGCCACAGGGGTAAGACAAATTCGAGAAAGCCAGCGTGGTCACAGTGTTGTTCGCCGCCGTCCACTTCTTGATCGCCTTGTCGGTGCTGTCGGCAATATAGACATTGCCCGCGCCATCCACCGCCACGGCTTCCGGAAAAGACAATCCGGAAGGCACCAACGTGGTCACGTTGCTATTTGCTGCTGTCCACTTCAACACATCCATGTTATAGGTTTCGGCAATATAGACATTGCCAGCGGCATCCACCGCCACCCCGTCGGGTTCGCCCAAATCCCTCAACAATGTGGTCACATTGCTGTTGGCTCCCATCCACTTGTAGAGGCAGTCCAATCCTTCGTCATCACTGGAAGTTCCGACATAGACATTGCCCGCTCCGTCCACCGCCACGCCGTGGGCGCTCGCATCCTCGAAGGACGCCAGACTGACGGGGTTGTTGCCCCAGGCGGCGTTCCACTCCATAAGTGTCGTGTCGGCGATGTAAACGTTGCCCGCGCCATCCACCGCTACGCCTTGGGGACTGGTCAACCCGGAGGACACCAATGTTGTCACCGTGTTTTTGGCCGCAATCCACTCCTTGATCGCGATATTGCCGGGGTCGGCAAAATAAACATTACCCGCGCTGTCCACGGCCATGCGCCCGGGGTTCTGCAGCCCGGAGGATACCAATGTGGTCGCCGTCCCCGCTGCGACATAAGTTGACCCGGCTTGGGTGACAGTCAACAACTGGCCGGCGATGGCAAGGGTGCCGGTGCGGGTCGTTCCGGGATTCGCGTCGTAGATGAAGACCACATTCGTGCTGCCGGCGCAGCTTTGATTCGCGGGGCTAAGATGCAGCCAGGCGGCATTCGCCGCGGCAGTCCACGGGCCAAAATTCGGGTTCACCGCCAGAACGACGCTGTCGCTTCCTGCAGCCGGCCCCTCAAGGCGGGCGGTTGTGCCAAGCGAATAGGTGAAGGCCCCCTGGGTTACGGTGACCGCCTGACCGGCGATCATTAGGGTGCCCGTGCGCGGGGGGCCTGGATTCACATCGTAACTGAAAACGACATTCGTGCTGCCGGCGCCGCTTTGGTTGGCCGGGCTAAGATGCAGCCAGGAGGCATTCGCAGTGTTTGTCCATGTGATGTTAGTCGGGTACACACTTAGCGCGACGGTGTTAGTTCCCGCATTCGGCCCCACCGAGAGGGCGGTGGCGCCCAGGGCATAACTGGGACCGCCCTGAGTGACGGGAATGGTTTGGCCGAGCAAGGTGATGAAGGCCGTGCGGTTAACAGCGGCGGTGGTAAAGGAGAAACTGACCACGCCATTGGTGATACCACCGATAGTCAGCCACGCCTGCTGACTGGTGGGCGTGAAGGGGGCGAGCAAATTGGCCGTGGCGGACAACACCACTATGGAATCGCTGCCGGCGGCCAGACTTTCCAGTCTGTCGGTCGGATCTAAGTACGCATACGGGATTTCCTTAATGGCGTTGTTGCCGGTGTCGGCGAAGAAGACATTGCCCGTGCCGTCCACCGCCACGCCACGGGGTGAGTTCAGCCCCGAAGACACCAACGTGGTGATGTTGCTGTTGGCCGCCGTCCACTCCTTGATCGCACTGTGTCCGCTGTCAGCAATGTAGACGTTGCCGGCCCCGTCCACCGCCACGGCAAAGGGAACAGACAATCCCGAGGACACCAAGGTGGTTACGTTGCTGTTGGCCGCCGTCCACTCCTTGATCGCGCTGTGGCCGGAATCAGCGATATAAACATTGCCCGCGCCGTCCACCGCCACGCCATAAGGAACCGACAATCCCGATGACACCAATGTGGTCACGTTGCTGTTGGCCGCCGTCCACTCCTTGATCGCGCCCTGCCCGCTGTCGGCGATGTAAACATTGCCCGCGCCGTCCACCGCCACGCCATAGGGAACAGACAATCCCGATGACACCAATGTGGTCACGTTGCTGTTGGCCGCCATCCATTCCTTGATTGCGCTGTTGCCGGAATCTGCTATGTAAACATTGCCCGCGCCGTCCACCGCCACGCCATAGGGACTGCTCAGATTCGAGGAAACCAATGTAGCCTCTGTGTTGTTGGCCGCCGTCCACTCCTTGATCGCACTATGGCCGGAATCCGCAATGTAGATATTGCCCGCGCCGTCCACCGCCAGTCCATAGGGACTGCTCAGGTTCGAGGAAACCAGCGTGGTCACCGGATCAGCCGCGACACAAGTGGACCCGGCTTGGGTGACAGCGAGCGTCAGCCCGGCTATGGTGAGGGTGGCGGAACGTGTCGCACCCGGATTGGCATCGTAACTGAAAACGACATTTGTGCTGCCGGCACCGCTTTGATTCGGTGCGGTGAGATGCAGCCAGGCGGCATTCGCCGCTGCCGTCCAGCTGACGAAACCAGGTGAAACAGCCAGAACGACGCTATTGGTTCCCGCACCGGGGCCCACCAAAAGTGCGGTGGAGCCAAGAGAATAACTGGGAGCGCCCTGCCTCACGGAGATGGTTTGACCCAGCAGGGTGATGTTGCCCGTACGGTAGGAAACGGTGGCGGTAAAGGCGAAGGTGACGCTGCCGCTGGCGCCCGCGCTGATGGTCAGCCACGGCTGGCTGCTGCTGGGGGCGAACGGGGCGAGCAGGTTTTCCGTGGCAGGCAACACCACTGGCAAAACATCCGTGCCGGCGGCATTGCTGCTTTCCCACCTGGGGGTCGGATCCACGAAGGCATGCGGCAGTTCTTTGATGGCGCTGCTGCCAGTGTCGGCGATATAGACATTGCCCGTAGCGTCCGCCGCCACGCTTTGGGGTTGATTCAGCCCCGACGACACCAATACGGTCGCGTTGCTGTTGGCCGCCGTCCATTTCATAAGGGCATTGCTGAAGCGTTGGGCGATGTACACATTACCCATGCCATCCACCGCCAAGCCATAGGGAGCGGACACTCCCGATACCAGCGTGGTCACATTGCTGTTAGCCGCCGTCCACTCCTTGATCGCGTTGTGAGCCGTGTCGGCGATGTAGACATTGCCCGCGCCGTCCACCGCCAGGCCATAAGGCTGGCTCAGGTTTGAGGACACCAATGTGGTCACGGTGTTGTTCGCCACCGTCCATTCCTGAATGGTGTTGCTGCCGGTGTTGGCGATGTAGACATTGCCCGCGCCATCTACTGCCACGCCTTGCGGGTTGGCCAGCCCCGACGACACCAACGTGGTCACGTTGCTGTTGGCCGCCGTCCACTCCTGAATCATGTTACTGCCAGAGTTTGCAAAGTACACATTGCCCGCGCCGTCCACCGCCACGCCATAAGGCTGACTCAGGTTCGAGGACACCAATGTAGTGACGGTGTTGTTGGCCGCCGTCCATTCCTCGATGGTGTTGCTGCCGGAGTTGGCGAAGTAAACATTGCCTGCGCCATCCACCGCCACGCCATAGGGAACCGACAATCCCGAGGACACCAAGGTGGTTACCGGATCAGCCGCGACATAAGTGGAACCAGCCTGGGTGACGGTGAGCGCTTGGCCGCCGATGGTGAGCGTGCCGGAACGCGTCGCGCCCGGATTGGCATCGTAACTGAAAACCACATTGGTGCTGCCTGTGCCATTTTGATTCTGCTCGGTTAGATGCAGCCAGGTGGCATTCGTCATAGCTGTCCAGGCGGCGGAATTCGGGGACACAGCCAGAACCACGCTATCGCTTCCTGCCGCCGGCGCCTCCAGAAGCGCGGTTGTGCCCAAGGCAGAGAGAAAGGCTTGGACACCTCCCTGCACGATGGTGAGAGTTTGACCGGCAATGGTGAGGGTGCCCAAGCGGGCGACGCCTGGATTCGCATCGAAACTGAAAACCACGGTCGTGCTGCCGGTGCCGCTTTGATTGGACGCGGTGAGATGCAGCCAGGCAGCATTCGCCGTCGCTGTCCAGGTGGCGATTTGCGGGATTACAGTCAAAACAACGCTGTCGCTTCCGGCCGCCGGCCCCTCCAGAAGCATGGTTGCGTTCAGGGAATAGCTGGCGCCGGCTTGCGTGACGGTGAGCGTCTGGCCGGCGATGGAAAGGGTGCCCGCGCGCATGACGCCTGGATTCGCATCGAAACTGAAAGCCACATTCGTGCTCCCTGTGCCAGCTTGATTCGCCGGGCTAAGGTGCAACCAGGAGGCATTGGCCGTATTCGTCCAAGTGGCAATTTGAGGGATCACATTCAAAACGACGCTATCGCTTCCCGCATTGGCCCCTTCCAGCAGCGTGTTTGTGCCCAGGGAATAGCTGGCGCCGGCTTGCGTGACGGTGAGCGGCTGGCCGGCGATGGAGAGGGCGCCCGTGCGCGTCGCGCCCGCATTTGCATCGAAACTGAAAACCACATTCGTACTGCCTATGCCGCTTTGATTGGCCGGGCCAAGATGCAACCAGGAGGCATTGGCTGTGTTCGTCCAGGGAGCCATTGGGGGGATGACCGTAAGGACCACGCTGTCGCTTCCCGCATTGGCCCCTTCCGCGACCGCATTTGTGCTCAAGGCATACGTGGGCGCCTTCTGTGTGATGGGAATGGTCTGGCCGAGCAAGGAGATGTTGGCCGCGCGGCTGGGGCCGATATTGGCGGTGAAGGAAAAACTCACCACACCGTTGGTAATGACGCTGATGGCGAGCCACGCTTGGTCACTGGTGGGAGCGAACGGGGCGAGCAGATTCGCCGTGGCGGGCAACACCGCTGGCAAAGCATCGTTGCCGGCAGCCGCGCTCTCCGGCCTGGCGGTCGGGTTCACGAAGGCGCGCGGCAATTCTTTAATGGCGTTGTCACCAGTGTCGGCGATATAGATATTGCCCGCGCCGTCCACCGCCACGCCAGAGGGGTCGCTCAGTCCCGAGGACGCCAACGGGGTCACCGTGCCATTGGCCGCCGTCCACTCCTTGATCGCGTGGTTGCCGGTGTCGGCGATGCACACATTGCCCGCGCCGTCCACCGCCACGCCATAGGGACTGCTCAGATTCGAGGAAACCAATGTGGTCACGGTGTTGTTGGCCGCCGTCCACTCCTTGATGGCGCTGTCGAAGGTGTCGGCGATATAGACATTGCCCGCTCTGTCCACCGCCAAGCCCACGGGAAAGTCCAATCCCGAGGACACCAAGGTCGTCAAGTTGCTGTTGGCCGCCGCCCACTCCTTGATTACGGTGTGGCCGGTATCGGCAACATAGGCATTGGTCGCACTGTCCAGCGCCACGCCATAGGGAAACTCCAAGCCGGAGGACACCAAGGTGGTCAGATTGCTGTTGGCCGCCGTCCACTCCTCGATCACGCTGGGGTAGGTGTCGGCGATATAGACATTGCCTGCGCCGTCCACCGCCACGCCGAACGGCTGGTTCAGCCCCGAAGACACCAATGTGGTCACCGCGTTATTGGACGCCGTCCACTCCTTGATGGCGCTGTCGAAGGTGTCGGCGATATAGACATTGCCCGCGCCGTCCACCGCCACGCCGGACGGTTGGTTCAGCCCCGAAGATACCAGCGTGGTTACCGGTCCCGCCGCCACATAATTTGCGCCGGCCTGGGTGACCGTGAGCGTGTGGCCGGCGATAGTCAGCGTGCCGGAGCGTGTTGCGCCCGAATTCGCATCGAAACTGAAAACCACATTCGTGCTGCCTGTGCCGTTTTGATTCGCCGCGCTCAGATGCAACCAGGAAGAACTAGAGGCGTTCGTCCAAGGGGCGATATTCGGATACACCGCCAGAACGACGCTATTGCTTCCAGCCGCCGGCCCCACCAAAAGGGCCGTCGTGCCGAGGGAAAAGGTGGGGGCACCCTGCGTGACGGAAATGGTTTGGCCAAGCAAGGCAATTTGGGCCGTGCGGCTGGAACCGGGATTGGCGGCGCATGAAAAACTCACCACCCCATTGGTGACACCGCTGATCGTCAGCCACGGCTGGTTGCTGATGGGGATGAACGGGCCCGCCAAATAGGCCGTGGCGGGCAACACCGGTGGCAACGCATCATTTCCGGCCCCCGCCCCTTCTGATCTGGCGGTCGGATCCACGAAGGCATGCGGCAGTTCCATTATTTGATTGTTGGCGCTGTCAGCGACGTAAACATTATCCGCGCCGTCCACCGCCACGCCATACAGCATATTCACTCCCGACCAGCTTACCAACACAGTCGCCGAGTTGTAAGCCACCGTCCACTCAGAAAGACTGCCCTCGCCAAACCAGGCATGGACGAAATAGACGTTGCCCGCGCCGTCCACAGCCACGCCAGTGGGGCCGTCGAGCCCTGTAAATAGCGTCGTCGAGAAAACGCCGGCCACCGTAAGGTCCTCGATCGTCCCAGCGTAAGGGTAGCTGCCTTGCGAGATGTAAACATTGCCCGCGCCGTCCACTGCCACTCCATAGGGGGCGGTCAACCCGGAACACGGCAGCGTTACCACGTTGCTGTTGGCCGCCGTCCACTTCTTGATCGCATTGTGGCCCGTGTCCGCAATGTAAACATTACCTGCCCTGTCCACCGCCACGCCGTAGGGATTAGACAGTCCCGAGGACACCAATGTGGTCAAGTTACTTGTGGCGGCCGTCCACTTCCCGATAGGGCCGCCGTAATTGGCGATGTAAACATTGCCCGCGCCATCCACTGCCACGCCCGTGGGATCAGACAATCCCGAGGATACCAGTGAGGTCACCGTGTTGCTGGCCGGGGTCCACTCTTTGACCAAGTTGTTGCTGGTATCGGCGATATAGACATTGCCCGCGCCGTCCACCGCCACGCCACTGGGGGCGTTCAGCCCCGAGGACACCAATGGGAGCAGGCCAACCGCGACATAGGTTGATCCTGCCTGGGTGATGGTGAGGTTTTGGCCGGCGATACTGAGGGTGCCGGTGCGAGTCGTCCCCGGGTTGGCATCGTAACTGAAAATCACATTCGTGCCGCCTGTGCCGCTTTGATTCGCCGGGCTAAGATGCAACCAAATGGCATTGGCAGCATTTGTCCAAGTGAAGTCATTCGGGTAGGCACTCGCACTTAGAACGACGCTGTCGTTTCCCGCCGTCGGCCCCTCCAAGAGCGCGGCGGCGCTCAGGGAAAAACTGGGACCGCCCTGTGTGACGGGAATGGTTTGGCCGAGGATCGTGATGAAGCCCGTGCGGTTGGTAGCGGTGACGCTAAATGCGAAGTTGACCACGCCATTGGTGATACCGCCGATCGTCAGCCACGACGGCTCACTGGCGGGGGTGAAAGGGGCGAACAAATTGGCCGAGGCGGGCAACACTACTGTGGCATCGTTGCCGGCGGCCAGACTTTCCAACTTGTCGGTCGGGTCCACGAACGCATAGGGCAGTTCCTTGATTGCGTTGTTGTAGGTGTCGGCGATATAGACATTGTCAGCCCCGTCCACCGCCACGCCATAGGGAAGATCCAAACCCGGCACCAATGTCGTCACGTTGCCGTTGGCTGCCGTCCACTTGTGGATCGCGTTGTTCATGGTGTCGGCGATATAGACATTGCCCGCCCCGTCCACCGCCACGCCACAGGGATAAAACAATCCCAAGGACTCCGATGTCGTCACGTTCGTCACGTTGCCGTTGGCTGCCGTCCACTCCTTGATCACGCTGTTGCCAGAGTCGGCAATATAGACATTGCCCGCCCCGTCCACTGCCACGCCGCGGGGGTAGTTCAGCCCCGAGGATACCAGCGTGGTGATGCTGCTGCTGGCCGCCGTCCACTTCTTAATCGCGTTGTGGGCGGAATCAGCGATATAAACATTGCCCGCCCCGTCCACCGCCACGCCAGCGGGATCAGACAATCCCGAGGACACCAATGTGGTCAAGTTGCTGTTGGCCGCCACCCACTCCTTGATCGCGCTGTGGCCGTTATCAACGATATAAACATCGCCCGCGCCATCCACCGCCACGCCCCAGGGATAAGATAATCCCGTGGACACCAAAGTGGTCATGGTGTTGTTGGCCGCCACCCACTCCTTGATCGTGTTATTGCGGGAGTCGGCGATATAGACATTGCCCGCGCCGTCCACCGCCATGGCTTGGGGACCGCTCAGATTCGAGGAAACCAGCGTGGTCACCGGATCAGCCGCCACATAAGTTGAGCCGGCTTGGGTGACGGTCAGCGTTTGGCCCCCAATTGTGAGCGTACCGGTGCGCGTCCCGCCCGGATTCTCATCGTAACTAAAGACGACATTCGTGTCGCCTGTGCCGATTTGATTCGCAGTGCTAAGATGCAGCCATGGGGCATTCGCCGTGCCTGTCCAGGCCGCGGAATCCGGGTTCGCTGCCAGAACGACGCTATCGCTTCCCGCCGCCGGCCCATCCAGCCGCGCGGTAGTGCCGAGGGAATACGTGGCGGGTCCGAGTTGTATAATGGGAATCGTTTCTCCAAGCAAAGTGATATGGGCCAGCCGGCTGGAACCGGGATTGGCGGTGAAGGAAAAACTCACGACACCATTAGTGATACCGCGAATGGTCAGCCATGACTGGTCGCTGATGGGAGCAAACGGAGCGAGCAAATTCGCCGTGGTCGGCAATACTGCAGGCAAAGAATCGTTGCCGGCCGCCGCCATTTCCCACCTCAGCGTCGGATCTACGAACGCGTACGGCAATTCCTTTATCGCGTCGTGGTAACTGTCGGCGAAGAAAACGTTGCCCATGCCGTCCACCGCCACGGAACAGGGCTCAAAGAGACCCGACGACACCAAGGTGATCACAGAATTGCTCGCGGCTGACCACATTTTGATCGCAGCATTGAGTCTGTCAGCTATATAGACGTTTCCGGCCCCGTCCACCGCCACGTCTTGGGGCTCATTTAATCCGGAGGACACCAAAGTGCTCACGGTTTGGCTCCCTGCCACCCACTCTTTGATCGCACAATCCAGGGAATCGGCAATATAAACATTGCCCGCGCAATCCACTGCCACCCCCGCAGGCCAACTCAACCCCATGGGGACCAAAACAGTCAAATTGCTGTTCGTCACCGTCCATTCCTCGAGCTCGCATTCGTTCTGATCGGAAATGTACACATTACCCGCGCCGTCCAGAGCCAATCCATCCGGCTCAGACAATCCTGAGGAGACCAACGTGGTCACTGCGCCATTGGCCACCGTCCACTCATGGATTGTGTTGGTGCCGATCTCGGAAAAATAAAGATTGCCTGCCCCGTCCACCGCTAACGCCTGAGGTCTGTCCGTCCCCAGCGATGTTAATTCAATCACTGCGTTATTGGCCGGTGTCCATTCCTTGATCGCGTAGTGGTAAGTGTCTGCGATGTAAAGATTACCCGTGTTCCCCAGCGCCACGCCTTCGGGTTCAAACAATCCTGTGGATATTAGAGCGGTTACCGGTTGCGCCGCGACATAAGTGGAACCAGCCTGGGTGACCGTCAGCGTTTGGCCCCCAATTGTGAGCGTGCCGGCGCGCGTCCCGCCTGGGTTGGCATCATAACTGAAAACCACATTCGTGCTCCCTGTGCCGCTTTGATTCCCCGCGGCGGGGTGCAACCAGGCGGCGTTTGCCGTGGCCGTCCAGGCGCCTGTCGCGGGCGCAACCGCGAGCACCACGCTGTTAGATCCCGCAGACGGACCCACCAAAAGCGCGGCTGTGCCCAGCGCATAACTCGTGGTTTGCGCCTGCGCGGCGCTCCCGGCCAGCCACGCCAGGGCGAGGAAAACACCGCCAAAAGAGCGGAGCCGGAAGTGAAAATGGAAGGAGAAAGAACGCCAGGCGTTGCGGATGACCGTTTGCATTGGTTCCTCTCAAGCGTTAAAGCAAATAGAACAAGCCCAATCGCCGCGCACGCGGTTGTTGGGAGTTCTCCTAATACATCATGAACCGCATTTTGAGTAAAGCCAATTCTGCAATCATTTCACGGAGCCACGGAGCCTCCTCCAATCCCTCGCAGGACATATGGCGCCGTCCAAGACGCAATACCAGCCGGCCAAAGATGGCAAGGTGCTCGGCAGCCTGGGTGTTCACAAGCACTGGAACAACGCCACGGACAAGCAGTACAGGCCGTGGCCGAAGGCGAATAAGGGTTCCATCTTTTGGGCATCATACCATCGGCAGCCCGCCAGCAGTCCCTCCGAGTACTGCGCCAAATGCAAGCCTTCCGCGATTTCTGCCGGCCCGGGAAAACCGTCTGGAAGCGTCATGTCCCCGCCAGATGCTTCCATCCCTCCCGGAACAGAAGGAACGCAAAGAAAGCCAGCAGCACGGCGAGGACGCGCATCACCACCCGATAGGGTCGCCCGGCCAGCAAGTCGCGGGATCGCGCGGCCAGCAGGACAACCAGCACTTTCGAGCCGACCAGCAGCAGGTAAAAACCGCACAGGAAGGCGGCAGCGGCCACCCCGCTTTGCGCCATCGCTTTCGCCAGGGTCGCCGCCCCAACCGTCAGCCAGAACAACCACGGGTGCGGGTTGAGCAGATTGGTCAAAATCCCCTTGAACCACGACCTGGGGCGCTCAACCGGGGCTGCCGCGGCCACGCGCACGGGGCGGAAACCATCCCAGGCCAGATACAGGACGAAGGCTCCGCCGGCGATGGACACGATGCCAAGCAAGGGGCGGAGTTGCGCCAGCTTGGCTGCCAGCACCAGCGCCAGGGCGATGATCGGCGCATCGGTGACCAGCGGGGTCAGGGCGATCTTGCAGCCTTCCCGCGGGCCATGCCGCAGCGTTTGCGCCAGCACCAGCGCCAGCAGGGGGCCGGGGGCGAGCCCGCAGAAGAGTCCCAAGAGAACTCCAGTTGCCAGAGCCGTCATCATTATGACGCATCCTAACCTGGATGCGGCGGCGGCTTCAACTGCCTGTGAAAGCCGTCAAGTGGCGCCGGGCCGCTGTTTCGTTCCTTGCATTGTCAAAGATATGCGGGTCAGGGGCAAAACCGGCCGGCAATTACGGCGTCTCGGAAGCGAATTGCCAGGCGCCCGAGCCGGCTTCGTAAACAGCGGCGCCCGCTTCCATGCGCAGGAATTTTACGCCGGGGACGCTCGCGGCGGGGCGGCCGGACTCGGTCACGGCATCGGCGGCGGCGGCGGGCACGTAGATGGTGGCGGTGGTGTTGGCGGGGATGGCGGCGTTCAAGGTCACGCGCCGTCCTTCGCGCCGCCATTCGCTGCTGATCCTTCCATGAATGGAATTGTAGGCGGCTTTGACGAACGTCAAATCGCCCGGGAGCGCGGGCTTGATGAGGATGCGGGCGAAGCCCGGCGCGCGCGGATCGCTCTGGATGCCGGCCAAGTCGTGAAAGAACCACTCGTTGAGCTGGCCGAGCATGAAATGGTTTTGGGAGGAGCCGGGGTTTGCATCCCAAGCCTCGGTCAGGCTGGTGGCGCCGCGGGCGAGTTGGAGGCCATAGCCGGGTTTTTCCGACTGGTTGTTCATGGCATAGATCACATCGGAACGGCCTCCGTCGGCCAGGGCGCGCAACAGGTAGCGGTAGCCGACGTCGCCCGCGGTCAGCCCGTTCTTCTGAACATCCCGGACCACGTTTTCCAGAATGGCCGCGCGCTCGGGCGGCGGGGCCAGGCCCATCACCAAGGCCAGGGAATTCGCGCATTGCGAGCCGGTCGCATACTGATGGGCGGCCGGATCATAAAATTTGGCGTTGAACGCGGCCCGGATTTGTTCCGCCTCTTGCTCATACTTGACAGCGTCGCCGGCGTGGCCGAGCAGCCGGGCGCTTTGGGCCAGAACCAGCGTGTCCTGATAGTAGAAGGCGGTGGCGGTCACTCCCTTTGGGGTCAGCTTGGAGACTCCGGGGCTGCCGGGGCCGATGTCATACCAATCGCTCAAGCCGTAGCTGACAATCCGGTCCCGCGCCTTGCTCCCCAGGTAAGCGGCCCAGCGCGCCATGTTGTCATAATAACGGCGCAGCAGTTCGGTGTCGCCGGTGAATTCATATTGCTGCCAGGCGACCAGCGGCAGCGCGCTGCCCCATTCGGGCGAGTCGAGAAAATCGCCGCTGAAAAAGGCGTACTCCGGCGCGGTGGTGGGGACCATGCCGCCGGGGCGCTGGCTGTCGGCCATGTCGTTCATGTTCTTGGCGAAAAGGGCGCTCAAGTCGAAGTTGTAGCGCAGAGCCGGGCCGTTGAGATGGGCTTGCTCCAGCCAGCCCAGTTTTTCGCGGTGCGGGCAATCGGTCAGGATGCTGGCCATGTTGCTCCGCTGCGCCCAGCGAATGAGGGCGTAGATGCGGTTGAACAAGACATTGGAGGTAGTAAATTCCCCAACCGGGGGCGAGGAGGAATGCACGGCCCTGCTTTCCACGGCATCGAGCACGGGCAAGGCCCCGCCCTCCGGCGGCGCGAGGCATTCGATTTGCAGCCAGCGATAGCCGCAATAGAAAAAGCGCGGGGACCATGTTTCCTTTCCGCGGCCGGCCAGGGTGTACAGGCAGTAGGTGGGTCTTCCCATGCTGCTCTGATCGGCCGAGCCGTCGCTTTTGACCAATTCGGACGGCCAAAGTTTGACCATGGAACCCGGCGGGCCGTGGACGGTGATGGCCGGCATCTGCGCGGCGTTTTGGCCAAAATCATAAACAGTGACGCCCGGCTTAAGCTCCGTCGTGTGAACCGGTTTGAAAACATCGAAACCCCGGATGGGAGGCGCGGCGCAGGAAAGTCCCTTCAAGGTGCCGCCCGGACCGTTTGTCATCCGGGCCGGCGTCCAGTTTGCCGTCTCGAAGCCGGGCTGGTCCCATCCGGCCGGATCCAGCCGCGCATCATAGTCTTCCCCGCCATAAGCGGAGGTGAAGGTGATCGGCCCGGGCGCGGCGCGCCACTGGTCATCGGTCGCCACGATCTGGCTGGACCCGTCTTGAAATTCGAGCCGGAGTTGGGCGATCGCTTTCTGCGGCCCGAAAGAACCGCTGAATTTGGTGTAACGGCCCGGAACCCTCTGAACGTTATACATGCCGTTGCCCAGAAACAGGCCGATGGCATTGCGGCCCGGCCGCAGCGATTTGGTCACGTCCCAGGTGTCGTAAAGGCAGGTCTTGTTGTATTTGCTCCAACCGGGCGTCAGAAGGTCATCCGTCACCTTGCCGCCATTGATGGTCATTTCATAATAGCCGAGGCCGCAGACAAAAACCACCGCGCGCCGCAAGCCCGGCTTGACCGCGAACTCGCGGCGCAGCAGCAGCGTCGGCTCCGCCCCGGCCGCGCCGATCCAATGGGCCTGCCAATCCGCTTCCTGGAGCAAACCCATCGTCCAGGAGGCGGGCGCGCTCCAGGCGGAAGGCTGTCCGGCCTTGTCCCAGGCCCGCACCTTCCAGAACACCTGTTGGGCGGAACGGAGCGGCCGGCCCGCGTAGCTGACGTTCACGGTTTGGGCGGATTTCACCTGTCCGCTGTCCCAAAGGTCGCCCTGATTTTTGGCAAGATTTTCCAGCGACGAAGCCGCCAGCAATTGGAAGCGGGTCTGAACTTCGCCGCGTTGCGCCGACTGCAGCACCCAGCTTAAGCGCGGCTGGGGCGAATCCACGCCCAGGGGTTCCTCGCTATACTCGCACCGCAACTCGGTTGGCTGCATGGCCGCGACCGGAGCACGGAGGCAGCACCCCGCGGCGCCCAAGAGAAGGCATACCGCAAAAAGGGCAAAAAGGGTGAGGGAACGAGTCATAAGATTTTCGGCGCCAACGGAAGCCCGATCACGATTCGGGTTTCTTCTCGGGCGGTTTGTCTTTCTCGTAGCGGCGCGCCAGGATAATCCAGTAAACGGCGAAAATCAGGAACGCAATTCCAAGCACAAACACAAAGGCGAACCTTTCCAGGTCGGCCGCTCCGAAGATGCTGAAGATGGCGCCTGCCACGGCGCAAAAAAGTCCGGTGGCGTAGCGCGTGGAAGTGTTCTGCTGAAGAACAGAACGGCGGCCTTGCAGGGCGCGTTCCACAACATCCATGTGCCGGACGTTTTGCTCAAGGAGCTGGATGAGCGCCTGCGCGTCCGCCTCGCAGCGTCCGCGGCAGGCCAGACCTTTGCCCAGGTCAACCGCGCATTCCGGGCAGAGGCCCTTGCCGCATGATTTGCAGCCACCGACGGCTTCCCGGTCCTGATGATAAAAACAACGCATAGGAATTGTTGTCCAATTCGATTTCGGGCGCGATGCAAAGCTGAACCACGCCCGGCATGAAGGCAAGAGCAAAGGCGAGCCACCCGGGCGACGCAAGGCCAATTGATGAAAAGGCACGTTTGGCCACGCGGAATACTGAATGATCCGGGTTTTTGGAAGCCATCCCGCGCTGAGTCCAAAAACCGGCGCGCAAAACCACCGACCATTTTCCCTCATATCAGATAAAAAAAGATTTTTTTTGCCTTCATTAACCTTCATTAGGATGTGTGGAGGCGGAGGCGGACCCTGATTGGCACGGGAATGGAGTGATGGAGTAGCGGAGCGATAAACGGCGAACTGGCCCAAAGACTCCCCCGGTCGGGGATTTCTCGCCGCCCTCCGCGCCCGCGCCGGCCGCCTCCTCCCGGAGGCGACGCCGGCCTGCGCCTACGTTTCTCACGCTGATTATTAAACCATAGTTTCTAATTTTTGTCAAGCCCCGTTTGGGAAGAAAATCGAGAATCGTGAGGACAGTGGAGTTGCGCAGTGAATCCGCTGTCGCTTCGCTGTGGCGTGACCACGGACTGATGTGGGGGGCGAAATGTCGCGGCGCTCTGCGAGCGTCGGGGATGGATATTCGACACGACAGAGGGCCGCGAAGAGTCACACTCAGGCATCGGAGAGGGGCCAGTAGAATATAGCGGCGCTGGCGCGCCGGCACTCCAAGACCTGTCGGCAAACCGAGCGCGCCGGGTGAACGCGACAGCGTCTTGGAGTGCGGAATGCCAGTTCCGCTTTCCGATCGGGGCCACTGCACTTTCCTCTTGGCAACTTCCAGCCAAGGTTCCATCTTCCCGCCATGTCCGATAACGAAATCCCCTGGCCGCATGCGCCCACGCATCGGCTGTCCGAAACCGGCACCAATTTCGTTACGGCGGCGACTTACCTCAAAGCTCACCACTTTCGGGGGGCCGACAGGTTGCGTGTGCTGCACCGGGGATTGCTCAAGCTCGCCCAGGAATTCGGCTGGCAACTCGAAGCTTGGGCGGTCTTCTCCAACCACTACCACTTCGTGGGCCATTCGCCCATTGGGCAGCCGACGGCGGCAAGTCTCTCCGAGATGCTGGGGCGGCTGCACGCCAGGAGCGCGGGCTGGATCAACCGGCTCGACCATGCGACGGGCAGGCAGGTCTGGCACAATTTCTGGGATACCCGGCTCACCTATCAGAAGTCCTACCTCGCGCGGCTGAACTACGTGCATCAAAACCCCGTCAAGCATGGTTTGGTGCTTGCAGCCAGCCAGTATCCCTGGTGCTCTGCGCGCTGGTTCGAGAGAACTGCTTCCCCCGCGAAAGTCCAGAGCCTCTACCGGTTCCAGATTGAGGGAGTTCATGTCCCAGATGATTTCAAACCTTCGAAGGATTGGTCAGAGGCAGCCCAATGAAAAGCGCCGCTGGCGCGCCGGCACTCCAAGACCTGTCGGCACCCCGACAGCGCAGATGGAACGCGAAGCGTCTTGGAGTGTGGGAAGCTTGCTCCCGCTTTGGAAACGCGGCGGCAAGCCGCCACACTCCAAAAGCCGGGGAATATTGCTCCGGGAACAAAATCCGCAAAACAAAATCTTGCCGGGGTGGGGCGCGGGCCATATCTTGGGCCTGAATTTGCCAGGGCCCATGGAATGTGGACTTACGAACCCCGCCAGGGCAGGAATGCAGCAACGGCAGTCTGCTCCGCATCCGCCGTGGTCACCCTGGCATTTTCCCCAAACAGCATGTCCTATCAAGTCATAGCGCGCAAATATCGTCCGCAGCGGTTCGAGGATGTGGTGGGCCAGGAACACGTCACCCAAACCCTGGCCAACGCCATTGCCCGCAAGCGCATTGCCCACGCCTATCTGTTCGTCGGGCCGCGCGGCACCGGCAAAACCACCATCGCCCGCATCTTCGCCAAATGCCTCAACTGCGCGGACGGCCCCCGGGTGGACTTCGCCGACGACGACCCGCGCGTCCAGGAAATCGCCGAAGGCCACTCTCTGGATGTGCTGGAAATTGACGGCGCGAGCAACAACGGGGTCGAACAGGTGCGCGAACTGCGCGAGACCTGCAAATACGCGCCGGCTTCCGGACGGTTCAAGATTTATATCATTGACGAGGTTCACATGCTCAGCAACGCCGCCTTCAACGCGCTGTTGAAGACGCTGGAAGAGCCGCCCGCCCACGTCAAATTCATGTTCGCCACCACCGAGCCGGACAAGGTGCTGCCCACCATCCTTTCCCGCTGCCAGCGTTTTGATCTGCGCCGCATTCCTGCCGGGTTGATTGTCAAGCAATTGCGCCAGATTGCCCAAAAGGAATCCGTCCGCATTGACCCGGCCGCGCTTCACGCCATTGCGCGCGGGGCCGATGGCGGCATGCGCGACGCCGAATCGGCGCTGGACCAGCTCATCAGCTTTTGCGGGGCGGAAATTGCCGAGGCGGATGTTCTGGCCATGTTTGGTTTGGCCGCGCAGGGCCAGATCCTGGCGTTGAGCGAAACCGTGCTGGCCGGAGAAACAGAAAAGGCGCTGCGCCTGTTGAACGAACTGGCCCAACAGGGAAAGGACCTGGGCCGGCTGGTCTCCGAATTGCTCCAGCATTTTCGCAACCTCCTTATCTTTCAGGTTTCGCGCGGCGACCTCGCCCTCATCGAAGCCTCGGAGACCGAAGCCGCCGTCCTGGCCCAACAATCGGCCCGGCTCACCCCCGACGGCCTGACCCGGATGATGGACGTGCTGGCCGATTGCGAGGGACGCCTGCGCGAGACCGCTTCCCGGAAAATCCTGCTGGAAGTGACGTTGCTGAAAATGATCGAGGCGCGCCACGCCGTCAGCATTGACACCATTTTGCGGCAATTGCAGCAATTGCGCGCCGAGGCCGGCGGGGCCTTGCCGCGCCCCGCCGCCGCCAAAACGCATTCCGCCGCCGCCGCGCCGCCACCGGCCCCGGCCGCCGGGCAAACCCAGGCCGCCTCCGCCGCCGGAGGCGAACTGGAGCCGCTGTGGAGCAGGCTGCTGGAGGCGGTCGGCCGGGCCAGCCCGTTTGTGCGCTCCTACTTCACGGAAGCGCGCCCGGTTTCCCTTTCTAAAAACTTGTTGACAATTGGGTTTGACCCCGAGTTTGCGGACCAGATCGGCCTCGTGGACAACTCCAGGAACCACACTCTGCTGCAAACCAAACTGTCGGAACTGGGTTATCCGAACATGCAGGTGAAGTTCGTGCAAGCCGGCGCGCCGCCGAACCGCGCGGCGGAGCCGGGGCCTGCGCCCGCGCCCGCGCCGGCCCCGGCGGTTCCAGCCGCCCAACCGGCGGCCGCCGCCGAGCCGCCCCTGCGGAACCCGCCCCCGGATTCCGCCGGCAAGGATGACTTTAGAAACGATCCCTTGATTCAAAAAGCCCTGGAGATATTCAAGGGTCAAATTGTTGACGTGCGATCCTAAAATCCGCAATCCAAAACCCTATGCCAAGCCTTGGAAAACTCATGAAACAAGCTGCGCGCGTGCAGCAGCAAATCGAACAAACCCAGGCCCAGCTCGCCTCCCGCGCCGTCGAGGCCAGCAGCGGCGGCGGCGCCGTCAAAGTCGTGGCCAAATGCGACGGCTCGGTCGCCTCCATCCGGATTAACCCGCAGGCGATCAATCCCGCCGACGCCCCGTTGCTGGAGGACATGATCCTGTCCGCCGTCAACCAGGCGCTGGAGGAGGCGAAGAAGATTTCCAACGCGGAAATGGGCAAGGCGACGCAGGGCTTCAGCCTGCCCGGGATGTAAAGCCCGCCCCCCCATGCTCCTCCCCGAACCGATCAGCGCCCTGGTGGCCGCGTTGAGCCGTTTGCCCGGCATTGGTCCCCGCTCCGCCGAGCGGCTGGCCTTGCATCTGGCCCAAACGGATTCGCCCGCCGTCCGCCAACTGGCCGAGGCCCTCCTCAACGCCCGCGAAAAAATTCGCGCCTGCTCCCTCTGCGGCGCCCTGACCGAACGCGATCCCTGCGTCCTCTGCGCCGACGAGCGGCGCGATGCGGGTTCCATCTGTGTGGTGGAGCGGCCCGTGGATGTTTTCTCCCTCGAGAAAGCCGGGGTTTTCCACGGGAAATATCATGTCCTCGGCGGAAGAATTTCCCCCCTCAACGGAGTGGAGCCGGAAGATTTGCGCATCGCCGCCCTGGAAGCGCGCCTGGGCGGCGGGGTCAAGGAAATCATTCTCGCCCTGAGCACCGATGTGGAAGGGGACGCCACCAGTTTCTATCTGGCCAAACGCCTGGCGGGCAGGGGCGCAAAAATTTCGCGCCTCGCCTACGGGCTGCCCGCGGGCAGCGGCCTGGAATTCGCCGACGAAATCACCCTCGGCCGCGCCCTGGAGGGCCGGCGCGACCTGGCGCCGTGATGCCCCGCTGTCCAACAAACTTAAGAACATGAACCCTCCGTCCGTGGTCGTGTTTGATCTGGGAAAAGTCCTGGTGGACTACGATTACAGCATCGCCTCGCGGCGAATCCTGCGGCGAACCCGGCTGGCGGACGCGGACCTGCGGGATTTGCTTTGCGCCTCGCCGCTGTTGCGTCAATACGAAACCGGCGCGATCAACACCGCGCAATTCCACCGGGGCGTGTGCGCCGCCTCGGGATACGACGGCGGGCTGGCGGAGTTCAGCGCCGCGTTCGCGGACATTTTTACCGAGATCGAGCCGATGACCGCGCTGCACGCCGCGTTGCGGGCCGCCGGAATTCCCGCCTGGATTTTTTCCAACACCAACGAACTGGCCGAGCGCCACATCCGCAGCCGCTTCCCGTTTTTCTCCCGCTTCGACGGTTATGTTCTTTCCTGCGAGCACGGCGCGATGAAACCCGACCCTCGAATTTACCAGGTGGTCGAACGCAAAACCGGCCGGAGCGGCGCGGACATTCTGTATCTGGACGACCGTCCGGAAAATGTCGCCGCCGGCCTGGCCCGCGGCTGGCGGGCCGTGCTCCACGAAACGCCGGAGAAAACACGAAGCATCATAAAAAGCCTGGGGCTTGCGGCGGATTGAGCCAGCCGAAAGCCGGCATTCCGCCGATGCCCCCGCCCCGCTCACCCTCATACTCAATATTCTTCATTGTTGGATTCACATTGCAATTCTTCGCGCCGCCCCTTATGCTCGCGTCATTGACATGAACGCCAACCCGTCAGCCGGCAGATTTCCGCGCCCCGCCGCCTCGGAAGCCGCCCGCCGCCGCCGCCAGCCATGAACACCGAGGAAAAGAACTCCAAATTGGCCGTCTTCCCGCGTTCCAATCCCAATCCGGTCCTGGAATTCTCCGCCAGCGGCGAACTGACTTATTCCAACGACGCCGCCCAGCGCATGGCCGCCTCCCTCGGCGAGCAATCCCTGCTGGCCATTTTGCCGCCGGACACCAAGGTCATCATCCTGCAGTGCCTTCTGACCGGCGAAAACAAACTGAACCTGCAAACCACCCTGCACAACCGCACCATTGCCTGGTCGTTCATCCCCATCGCCGAAAGCAAAACCGTCCATTGTTACGCCCACGAAATCACCGAACGCCTGGCCTTGGAGGCGCAGTTGCGCCACTCCGTCAAAATGGAGGCGGTCGGCCAGTTGGCCGCCGGCGTGGCCCACGATTTCAACAACATTCTCACCATCATTCAGGGCCACGCCGACCTGCTCTTGCAATCCCGGCCCCTGCCGCCGCCCACGGAAAAATCTCTCCGCCAAATCTGGTCCGCCGCCGACCGCGCCGGCAAACTCATCCAGCAGTTGCTCATGTTCAGCCGCAAACAGGTCTTGCAGCCGCGTTATGTGGATTTGAACGAAATCATCTCCAATGTCAGCCCCATGTTGCAGCGCATGCTTGGCGACCACATCACTCTGCAGTACGCTCCCGTGCCGAACTTGCCCGCCATTTACGCCGATGCCGGCATGATTGAACAAGTTCTGGTCAACCTTTCCATCAACGCCCGCGACGCCATGCCCAACGGCGGACGCCTCGCCGTGCGGGCCGTTGCCCGTGTGCTCGAACCGGTCGCCTGCGTGGTCAATCCCGAAGCCCGCCCCGGACATTTCGTCTGCCTGAGCGTCTCCGACACCGGCAGCGGCATGGACAACGCCACCTTGAGCCATCTCTTCGAGCCGTTTTTCACCACCAAGGAAATCGGCCAGGGCACCGGCCTGGGCCTGGCCACGGTCTATGGCATTGTCAAGCAACATCAAGGCTGGATCATCGTCGAAAGCAAGCCCGGCGCCGGCTCCATCTTCACCATTTTCCTCCCCTGCGTCTCCAAGCCCGCCGAAGCCGCCGCGCCGCAAAGTCAATCCCCTCTCCCGGCCGCGACCGGCACCGAAACCCTCCTCGTCGTCGAGGACGAACCTTCCCTGCGCGAACTGGTCGTGCGCATCCTGGAACTTTGCGGCTACCGCATTTTTCAAGCCAGGAATGGCGTCGAAGCCCTGCAAGTTTGGGAGGAGCACAAGGATGAGATTGATCTCCTCTTGACAGACATGGTCATGCCCGAGGGCATTTCCGGCCGCCAACTGGCCGACCGCCTTCAAAAGGAGGACCCCGCCCTCAAGGTCATTTACACCAGCGGCTACAGCCCCGGCATGGCCGGCAAGGACATCGCCCTGCTCGAAGGCTTCAACTTTCTCGCCAAACCCTATCCTCCCAGCCGCCTGGCCCAGGTCGTCCGCGAGTGCCTCGACGGAAAACCCGATCGCGGCCAAAAGAAAAAATAGCCCCGCCCGGCTTGGCCTCTGTCCTGCCGTCCCGCCCTGCCCGGCCTCCCGGATTATCAGCGATTGACCGCCGGCTACGCCGTGTTTCGAATCATTTCCAATTGTTGATCCAGCCGCTTGGGAGAAACCGGCGCGGCGGTGCCAAGCTCCTGCGCGAACAGGGAAACCTTGAATTCTTCAACCATCCACCGAAAGGCTTGGATCTGACGCTGCGCTTCGAGAGATTTCCCGGGTTGGGCTTGCAGTTTCTTCAATGCGTCCACGTATGGCGTGAGTTGGCGGAGACGCTCCTGGTGCTTGGCGGGGTTCAAAGCCGCGCGCTCGGCGCGGATGAGCAACCCCTTGAGATAACGCGGCAGATGTGTCAACCGCTCATACGCGATGCGCTCCAGAAAACGGGAAGACACCAGAGCGGCCAGGTCATCGGCCAGCGGATTGGCCGCGCGAACCGCGGCAGGGGATCCGAGTTGGCTGAACGCCGGGAGCGATCGGGAGCGCGGGAGCGCGGGAGCGGCCGTTGCGCCGATGCGTTGCTGAACCTGCTGCCGCAATTGCAAAATCAGCCCAAGCAGGTCCATGAATTGCGGCGCGAGTCCGGGCAGCCGCTGGCGCGCTTGCGCCACCGCCATTTCAAAATAGGCCCGCGTCAGCGCGGGCCAGGGTTCAGCCGGAAGGAGGTGGCGCTTGAGATGGTCCAGCGAAGTTTCCCGCAACTCGGCGCTGTCACCCAATGGTGAGTACAGCGCATCGTAACGGCGCAACGCGAGCAAGTCTTTTTCCAGCCAGGCGAGGTCTTTTTCAATGGCGAGTTCCACCAGACGTTGCGCGCCGGCCAGCGAGGCCGCGCGCGCCAGGTCCCGGCTGCGGAACAGGCGCACATTGACGCTGCCTTCGGCAAACTCGATGGCGGGCCAGGCATATAAAAGCACGGGCTGATCCCGGCTCACGGTAATGCGTTCCGGCAGATCGCCACAGGTCCAATCCGTCAGTCCAAAGCGTTCCCACTGTTCGGCGGCGCGGGTCCAATCGGCGGAATGGGATTCCGCGGCAGGCTCGATCTTGGTTTGCTGCAGGCGTTGCCGGAGTTGGGCGAGATCGCGCCCCGCGCCGAGCGATTTCCTTTCGTTGTCAACAATTTCAATGCGCGGGCGCAAGTGCGCGGGCAGCGCGTTGGCCGGCCAATCCGCCGCCGTCACCTTCACACCATACCGGCGGCGCAGAAAGGCGGCGAAGTCTTGCAGAAACGAAGTTCCCGCCGGCTGAAACTCACGCACGATCTCGGGCACTTTCGGAGGAAACGGCATCAATTCGCGGCGGATGGATTTTGGCAGCGCCCGGAGCAATTCGCCGGTCATTTCCGCGCGCAGGCCCGGCACGGCCCATTCCAGCAGCGCGGACGAAGCGGTTTGAGCGAGCGGGAAGGGCAGTTCCATCGTCACGCCGTCGTGTTCCTCGCCGGGGGCGTAGGCGTAGGCCAGCGCCACCGATTGGCCGCTGACGGGCACGGCGTCGGGAAATGCCTCCGCGTCATAGCCCGGCAATTGTCCGCCAGCCAGCTCGGTTTCGGAGATGCAAAGTCGTTCCGGCATCGCCGGGTCGCGCAAGAGCTGAGTCAACTGGTGCAGCGACGAAACATCGGTGAGGCGCCGGGCGTAGAATGCGGCCAGCGACTCATCGAGATCGGCCAGGGCATGATGGCGGACGCGTGTGCGCCAGTTTTCGATTTTCTCGCGGATGCTCCGGTTGTGGGCCAGGAAGCGCAAGGACGGCGGCCATTGCGGCTTTGCCGCCGCCACGGACGTGAGAACGCGGACCTCGTCGCGATCGGCATCCTCCTCGTCACCTGGACATTTGCGGGAGGGCATCAAGTTTTCTTCCACCAAGGCCGAACGGATAAAAATGGCTGTGGCATCCCGGGAGTTGATTTTGCCGTAGGCGACCTTGCGGCGCTGCACTTCCATTCCGTGCAAGGTGACGACCTCTTCCACCAGCACATGGCCCGCGCTCCGGCTCCAATGCGGATTCTGGTGGGTGAGCTTGCAGCAGTGCGGCGCGAGCTGGAAGATCCATTCCGCCTCGATGCCGGCCAGGGTGCGCGCAAAGAGCTGGGAGGTTTCGACGATTTCCCCGGCGACGATCCATGGCGGCTGGCTCGATTTGGTTTTCGGCTTGTCCGCCATAGCCGTCGCGGCGGCGGATTTCTTCCGCGATTCGCCGCGCGCGTATAGCGCCGAGCCGGGGAACACCGAAACCAGGCGGTTGCCCGCCGTCTTGTAATAGTTTCGCTCCTCGAACCGCGCCACATGGCCGATCAATCCGGCGAGGATCGAGCGATGGATCGCCTCGTAAGCGGCGTTGCTTTCGTTGAGCCGGAGCGTGCCGAGATCCTCCAGCGCGTCGTGCAATTGGGAGTAAACATCCTGCCATTCGCGCATCCGCACGTAGGAAAGAAAACGCTGTTGGCAGAATTTGCGCCGCTGGCCCTGCGTCCGCAGCCGGTCCCACTCGTCGTGAACCGCGTTCCAGAGGTTGAGCAGCGAGAAAAAGTCGGATTGCGGATCGGCGAATTGTTTATGGGCCGCCGCCGCCGCGTCCTTTTGATCGAGCGGACGCTCGCGCGGATCTTGAATGCTCAGGCCGGCGGCAATGATCAACAATTCGGAGGTCGCATGTTCGCGCTGCGACTGGAGCAGCATGCGGCCCAGCGTGGGATCAATCGGCAGCCGCGCCAGGTCTTCGCCGAGCGGCGTCAGGGCGCGCTGTTCGTCCAGCGCGCCGAGTTCCTGCAGCAGCGCGTACCCGCTGGCGATGGCGGCGGGCGCGGGCGGCTGGACAAACGGAAACGTCTCAATGTCGCCCAAGTGGAACGCCTTCATGCGCAGAATGACTTCCGCAAGATTGGCGCGCTGGATTTCCGGCTGCGTGAAGGGCGGCCGCGCCTCGAAATCCTCCTCGGAAAAAAGCCGGATGCAAACGCCTTCCTCCACGCGCCCGGCGCGGCCTTTGCGCTGGTTGGCGCTGCTCTGCGAAACCGGTTCTATCGGCAGGCGTTTGATGCGGGTGCGCGGATTGTAACGGCTGATGCGGGCCAGGCCGGCATCAATCACGTAACGGATGCCGGGAATGGTCAGGGACGTTTCGGCGATGTTGGTCGCGATGACAAGCTTGCGGCGCGAAGAGGGCGCGAAGACTCGTTGTTGTTCGCCCGCACTGAGCCGCCCGAACAGCGGGATGATCTCCGCTTCGCCGTTAAACCGGCCTTCGAGCTGGTCGCCGGTTTCGCGAATATCGCGTTCACCCGGCATGAAGATCAACACGTCGCCGGAGTGGCTTTCGCAAAGAATGCGTTCCGCCGCCTGCACCGCCGCATCCACGTAACTAACCTCGCCCCGCTCCTCGGACGCCGCGTCCAGCGGTTGATATTTCACCTCGACGGGATACAGCCGTCCGGAAACTTCGATGATCGGCGCGTTGTCGAAATGCCGCGAGAACGCCTCCGTGTCAATCGTGGCGGAGGTGATGATCGTCTTCAGGTCCTTGCGCCGGGACAACAGGCCCTTCAAGTGGCCGAGCAGAAAATCAATGTTCAGGCTGCGTTCGTGGGCCTCGTCGAGAATGATCGCATTGTATTCGGAGAGATCCGGGTCGCCCTGGGTTTCCGCCAGCAGAATGCCGTCGGTCATCAGCTTGATGTAAGTCTGCGCGCTGGAGCGGTCGTCAAAACGAATCTTGCAACCCACCTCGCGGCCCCAGGTGACGCTCAATTCCTCGGCGATGCGGCGCGAGATGGAAAGAGCCGCGACGCGCCGGGGTTGCGTGCAGCCGATCTTGGCCTCGATCCCCAGACCGGCTTCCAGACACATTTTGGGAATCTGGGTCGTCTTGCCCGATCCGGTCTCTCCGGCGATGACGATGATCTGATGAGCACGAATGGCGGCGACGATCTCGTCCTTGCGCGCGGTGATGGGCAGTTCCGCCGGATACGTGATGCACGGAACGTTGAGCCTGCGCTCCTCACGTAATGCCATGGAAGCGCGGACTTGTTGCCGTAACCTTTCCAGCAGGGCATCCCGCTGATCCGGGTGATGCTGATCGCGCAAAAGCCGGGCAAGCCGCCGCCCCAGCCGCACCCAGTCGGGCAACAGGCATTGCGGCAGCAGCGTCTTCAGTTCTTCAATCCGGGCATCGGCCATGCAGGAACGCAGATAATAGCAGGGAAATCAGATATTCCAAGAATGCAAAGGTGACCCAAATCCTCGCCCAAGCTCCCTCAGGAGCGAAATAGGCCGCTCCTGACGGAGCTTGAACCCATTCCCGTCGCTCAACTACAAAGATTCCGCGCCTGACGGCGCTTACGGACGCCGCCCTGGATGTACGATCCATGACTGTCCAAAAGCCGGGATGCGCCCAGCGCACGGCGGGCGGTTCATGAGCGGCGTGCTTGGGAGCAAGCGCCGAAGGTGGGGCCGACGGAGCCGGGACGGCTCTGCCACGATGAACAAAGTTCTGGACCGAGGATTGCGTCGGCGAGACGCCGACGGATGCGAGCGAGACGCTCGCGCTCCCGAAGAGCCCGCCTATCTGGCCTGGGCCGGCTTGGCGAGCGCATTCGGCGCCTTTGGGTCCAAGGCCTCGATGCGGAGGATCGGGTTGCCGGTGATCCGGGTCGCTTGCCATCCAAATTCATCCAACAATGTCTGCATGGCCTGACGTGCTGTGACATTTTTCATTTTTTCGTTCACCGTTGGAAACGGAATCGGTTGGTGGTTGCCGTCCTGCCGGTTGGCTAATCGTGGATCCAGTTGGATGTTCATTCCCGCCAGTGCTGCCAAATTCCGAATCGCGTCCGGCAATGGAAGCTGATCAAAAGCCATTGTCTCTTCCACTGGGCCGCCCTGCGCCGCGTCCAGCAAATTGACAGTTGTGGCGAGCGGAGCAGCCGCGTTCGGGTCTCTGGCGCGGATGAGGACAATAGGATTGTTGGCAACCCGTTCCATCTGCCAGCCATAATTGAACAACAAGGCCTGCATTGCCTGCATGGGGGTCACCCGCCTCCATTGCTCCGTCACGCTGGGCGGCGGGATCGGAGTTCCATCGGCGGCCTTTTGGTTGAGAAGTGCGGGATCAATTTGAATGTTGAGACCCGCCAGTTTTGCCAACTCCCGAATCGCGTCCGGCAATGCAAGCTGATCAAAAGCCATTGCTTCTTCCACTGGGCCGGCCTCCGCCGCGCTCGTCGCCATCGCATCCGGTTTATTGGGAGTTGCGGCTGCGGGCAGTAGCGGCGCTGCCTCCGCTCTGGGCTGGAGTGCTGGCGCTGTCTGGGCAAGAGTTGGCAGAGGGGCCGCCGCCATAATCAGGAGAAACGAGAGAAGTTTGGTGTTCATATATGCCGGTTGGTTTGAATATCTTGCGGGGCCGGGAAGCGCGGGTCAAGCCCGGAAAAAATCACGGCGCGCCCGCGGCGGATTGCAGCTTGGCAAAAATCTTGAAATTCACGCCCAGGTTCCCTATGCTGTGGCGCTCTGGGAGTTCTGTCCCTTTTGAACCAATGCCAAAAAAAATGACAGCGAATGCAAAAGACCAGGCCAAACCGGCGGCGGAGGCCAAACCGGCGGCGCCGAAAGATTTGCCCGCGCTGGCGCCGGTGACCGCCGAGCAAATTCAGGAATTGAAGGAGCGCGCCGCCAAGGCGGACGAGAACTGGGATCGCTTTCTGCGCCAGGCGGCCGATTTGGAAAACTATAAGAAACGCGCCGCCCGCGAACGCCTGGAGGCGGCCACTTTCGCCAACCAGGCGCTCCTGCAAAAGCTGATCCCCACGCTCGACGCCTTGGAAATGGCCCTGGCCGCCGCCAAACCTGATCCCGCCACCCAGTCGCTGCGCGACGGCATCCTCATGGTCTCCAACCAGCTCAAATCCACCCTGGCCGAGGCCGGCCTGGAGGAAATTGACGCCACCGACAAGACGTTCGACCCCGCCATCCACCATGCCGTCTCCCAGGAGGAATCGGCCCAGGTCCCCGAAGGCGGCGTCGTCCGGCAAGTTCGCAAAGGCTACAAGTTCCACAGCCGCCTCCTCCGCCCCGCCGGCGTCATCGTGGCCAAAAAACCGGCCGCCTGATCCCGCCTATGGCCAAACGCGATTATTACGAAGTCCTCGGCGTGGACCACAGCGCCGACACCGAGGAAATCAAGAAGGCCTACCGCAAGCTGGCCCTCAAATTCCATCCCGACCGCAATCCCAACGACAAATCCGCCGAGGAAAATTTCAAGGAGCTGGGCGAGGCCTACGAAATACTCAACGACCCCCAGTCCCGCGCCGCTTATGACCGTTTCGGCCATGCCGCTTTCGGCCCGCGCGCCCGCCAGCCCGGAGCCGGCGGCTTCCACGACCCCGGTGAAATCTTCCGCGAAGTCTTCGGCAGCGGCAGCATTTTTGACGACTTGTTTGGCATGGGCGGCGGCGGCGCCTCCGGGGCGGGAGGGCGCGGCGAGGACCTCCGCTACGACATGGAGATTTCCTTCCTCGAAGCCGCCCGGGGTTGCGAAAGGGAAATCACTGTCAACAAGTTGGGTCCGTGCGAGGCTTGCGGCGGCAGCGGCGCGGAAAAGGGGGCGGCCGCCAAGTCCTGCCCCGTCTGCGCCGGCCGCGGCCAGGTCATCAGTTCCCGCGGCATTTTCAGCATCGCCCAGACCTGCCCCCGCTGCGGCGGGCGCGGCCGTGTCGTGGACAAGCCTTGCCGCCCCTGCGCCGGCAGCGGCCGCCGCGAACGCCCCGCCAGGATCACCATTAAAATCCCCCCGGGCGTGGACACCGGCGTCCGGCTCCGTTCCGCCGGCAACGGCGAGGCGGGAATCCAGGGCGGCTCCCCCGGCGATCTGCACATCGTGCTGCATGTCCAGCCCCATGAGATGTTTCAGCGCGACGGCGACGACCTGCTTTGCGAAGTGCCCATCAGCTTCGCCCAGGCCGCCCTCGGAGCCGAGGTGGAAGTGCCCACCCTGGACACGCCGGTTTCGGTCAAAATCCCCCCCGGCACGCAGAACGGGGCCGTCTTTCGCCTCAAGGGCCGCGGTGTCAAAAACCTCCAGGGTTACGGCCAGGGCGATTTGCTCGCCCGCGTCCTGGTGGAAATCCCCGCCCGCCTGAACTCGGAGCAAAGAGCCAAGCTGGAGGAATTCTCCCGCCTCTGCGACGAAAGCGTCCACCCGTTGAGCAAGAGTTTTTTTGACAGAGCTAAACGGCTGTTCCGCTGAAGAATGGGACCCGCGGGAGGAATGGGTGGAATGAGGCGGGGTATTTTGTCCCGCGTCCGGCTCATTTTTTGTTTTGCATTCATCGTTTTGCACTTATCATTTTCCCCCAAGATGCACCGCTTTTACCTGCCTCCCGCGCAATGCCGGCCTCCCCTCCTCGAATTGACCGGGCGCGAAGCCCATCATGCCCGGGAGGTCCTCCGCCTGGACCGCGGCGCCCGCGTCACCGTCCTGGATGGGGCCGGCCGGCAATTTCTTTGCCAGGTCCGCGATTGGGAGCGCCATCGTGTCTCCCTGGCGGTCACCAGCGCCGCCGCCTCGGCCGCGCCCTCCGCCCGCGTCACCCTCATCCAGGCCGTGCCCAAAGGGAAGCTGTTCGAGTCCATCATCCAGAAAGCCACCGAACTGGGCGTTGCCCGCCTCATTCCCCTCCTGTCGGAGCGCGTTGCCACGCGGTTGGACGGCGCCCCGGCAGGAGACAAGGCGGGAAAATGGCGGCAGACAGCCATCGAAGCCATCAAACAATGCGGCCAGCCCTGGCTGCCCGAGGTGGAAGAACCGCTCACCCTGAGCGCGCTGCTGGCCCGGGGCCTGTCCTTCGACCTCGCCCTGGTTGGCTCCCTCCAGGGCGATGGACGCCATCCCCGCCTCTATTTCCAGCAATACCAGGCCCAACATCGGCGCCCTCCCCAATCCGTCGCCGCGTGGATCGGCCCCGAGGGCGACTTCACCGGGGAAGAATTGGACCTGATTCGCGCCACCGGCGCGCGCCCCATTGATTTGGGTCCTCTGGTCTTGCGCAGCGAAACCGCCGCGCTCTGCACCCTCGCCCTGATCAATTACGAACTCCAGGCTCCGCCCTCTGATCCTTCCTCGTAACATGGCTCAGGATGGGATGCCGCCGGCTTGGGGAAAGGGATCGGCAACGCGGCGGAGTGTTTCGGGCGAAACCAGTTCCTGCAACAATTGCGCCACGGTGTTGCGCTGGCCGGGCAAAATGTAATCGGGCGCAATTTCACTCAAAGGCTGCAACACAAAGCGGCGCAGATGCGCGCGCGGATGCGGCAAAACCAAATCGGGCCCCTCCATGGTTTGCGCGCCAAAAGCGATCAGATCCAGGTCAATCACGCGGGGTTCATTGAGAGTTTTTTTTGGCGTCCGTCCAAGTTGTTTTTCCAGGGCGTGCAATCGGGCCAGCAAGGACTGCGGCGTTTCGGCGGCGCGCGGAGCCAGGCCCGCCACAGCGTTGATGAACCGCGCCGAGCCGGGCGGGCAGTCCACCGGGGTGGTTTCCCACAGCGAGGAGCGGCGCAGCGGCAGGCCGGAGAGCGATTGCAGGAGGCCGAGGGCGCGGAGGACGTTTTCGCGCGAGTCGCCCAGATTGGAGCCGAGGGCCACGAAGGCCATGGCGGATTGGATGGAATTATGAATTTGGAATTTTGAATTAGGAAAGGCGGATTTCTTCATTTCACCATTCACCATTCCTAACGCAGGCCCAAAACGTCCTGCATGTCGTAAATGCCGGGTTTCTTTCCCACGACCCATTGCGCGGCGCGCAAGGCCCCGCTGGCAAAGGTTTCGCGGCTGGAGGCTTTGTGCGTCAATTCCAGCCGCTCCCCCGCCGCGGCGAAAATGACAGTGTGATCGCCCACCACATCGCCGCCGCGCAGGGAGTGCATTCCGATTTCGGCGCGACTGCGCTCGCCGGTCAGTCCTTCCCTTCCGTGGCGGAGCGCGCCGGAGCAAGTCAGGCCGCGGGAGTCGGCGACGATCCGGGCCAGCGTTTTGGCCGTGCCGCTGGGGGCGTCCTTTTTCAAACGATGGTGCATTTCGACAATTTCAACATCGAATTCGGGCCCGAGAATTTCGGCGGCCTTGCGTGTCAACCAAAACAAGGCGTTGACGCCGGTGGAAAAATTGGAGCTCCAGACCAGCGGGATTTGCGAGGAGAGCCGGGTGAGTTCCTTTTGTTCGCCTTCGGTATGGCCGGTGGTGCCGATGACCATGGGCTTGTTGTGTTCGGCGCAGATGCCCGCCAGCGAAACCGTGCTTTCGTGGAAGGTAAAATCAATGACCACGTCGCCGCCGGCGATGAACGCGCGCAGGTCCTGGCCGAGATCAAACTGGCCCGCCATGGCCAAGCCGGGGAGGGCTTGGGCGCAACGGGCCACGGCCTGTCCCATGCGGCCCCGGGCGCCGGCGATGATGAGGCGGGTCATTGGGAAAGCAGGCCGCAGCGGGCGAGCGTTGCTTTGAGGGTTTCGCGGTTCTTCGGGCTCATGGGGACCAGCGGCGAGCGGTATTCTTCCTGGATTTGCCCCATCATGGCCAGCGCGGCTTTGACGGGAATGGGATTGGTCTCGATGAATAAATCCCGGAACAGCGGATGGTATTGGCCGTGCAGCCGGCGGGCCGTGGTGAAATCACCGGCGGCGGCGGCGCGCACCATCCGGGCCACGGGCCTGGGGATGACGTTGGAGGCGACGCTGATGACCCCGTGGGCGCCCAGGGCCATGAAGGGCAGTGTCAAGGCGTCGTCGCCGGAGAAGATGGTGAACTGCTTGCCCAAGGCGGCGCGCAACTGGGTGACGCGGTCGGGGTTGCCGCCCGCTTCCTTGATGCCCGCGAGGCGGGGCGTCGCCGCCGCCAGGCGCCGCACGGTGTCCACCGCGATTTCCACGCCGCAGCGGGAGGGAATGCTGTAAAGAATCATGGGCAGCTTGGTGGCGCGGCTGATTTCCAGGAAATGCTGGTAGAGGCCCTCCTGCGTGGGCTTGTTGTAATAGGGGGCAACCTGGAGGGTGCCGTCCGCCCCCACCTTTTCCGCCCCCTTGGTCAGATAAACGGCTTCGCTGGTGGAGTTGGAGCCGCTGCCGCCGAGGACTTTGATCTTGCCCCCGGCGAATTCCACCGCGTAGGCAATGACTTCAATATGCTCCTCGTAATCCAGCGTGGGGGATTCCCCCGTCGTTCCGACCGGCACAATGCCGTCCACGCCCGCGCTGATTTGAGCGCGGACCAGGCGGCGGAGCGCGTCCGCATCAATTTCGCCATTGCGGAACGGGGTGACAATGGCCGTATAAGTTCCAGTGAACATGGTGGGGCGAGAGTAAGGTCTAACGCGCAAAAATCAATGGATATTTACCTTCCGAGGCCGGCGTCTGTTGCGGGTTGGCTGGCCGGAAGAAGCTTTGGAGTGCGGCGGCTTGCCGCCGCTTTGCCGCCGTATGTTGTGGGATGGCTCTTCATGGTTAACGGGAAAGAATATCTTGATTAGCCTTGATTAGGCTTGATTGGATTTGACCGGGAAGAGGTCGATCCGGCGTGTAAATTGTTCATGGATAAGCAGTTGTAGTGATTTGCCGCAAAAAGGCTCAAAGGCTCAAAAAAGAAGCTCATACACCGCGACCACGCGAAAAACGCGAACAAAGGCAACTCTGTTTTCGCGCATTTCGCGTATTTCGCGGTGACAGAATCCTGAATGTTTGCGGTTTTTGCGTAATATTGCGGCGAAAGTTCATGGCCGATTGCCTGATGTTTCTCTCCTGGGTATTGCTTCCATTCTGGGGGCTGGATCACTTGGATTGGCTTGGATTGCCTTGCATTGCCTTGGATCGCGCGAGGGATGGTTTGGGAAAGCCCCGTCTTCGTCCCGTCCCCGCCCGGCCATACATGCCTTGCCTTCACGCACAAAAGATTAGCATATAAGCGCAAAGTGTCAAGGGGAAAACGGGGATTTTCGCGGATTTTTGCAAAGCCCATGTCATTAGCCACTTGCGCAGCTTGCCAACCCCGTAGTGAAAAGCCAAAGCGCCCGCCGCGGCCCGCCGCAAACAACGAATGGAACCAACGATGATTCCAGACGATGCGCCCGCCTGTAGCGGCGGTCTGCGACCGCCGTCAATGGGGCGCGTCTCGACATTGTTCTTCCTTTTTGCGGCAGCGCGCGTCCCGATTCCAAATCGGGATGCAGTGGCCGGCGCCCCCGCCGGCCACATTTCCACAGGGAAGAGCCGCGGCCGGAGGGCGTGAAACGACAACTGACCGGCGAGGGCGCCGGTCAGCACACGCCAATGGGCACTAGAACTTGCGCCCGACTAAACACCAGACTTTATAAAATATGCGTTTATGCGGGACTGACCCCTCCCACGTCATGCCGCCTCCGTCAAAGAGGGTATTGTCCATACGGGAACCATCCGTTTGGGATTGGGGAGCGCGACCGTCTCGGTCGCCGCAGTCGGCGTCCCGCCGACTGCTTTGAGAAGGGAATTCTTTCGGCCAGAGGCCGAAAGCGGCGGGCGGGACGCCCGCGCTCCCAAGAAGATTCACACCATCCCGGTTGGATTCCTCTCGCGGGAGAATTAGTTGCGGACACGCTTTTAGTCCGTTCCGTCCGTTCCGTCCGATTTGGCCGATTCCCCGGTGAAATGCCTTTCCCCACGGAGAAAACTTTCCACCGCGCGGCCTTTGCTCCATCATGCCGCCCATGAACCGCCCGTTGGCATGGAAGGCGCCGAACCGATGAACCCGGACGACAGTCTGTTGCTCGGGCCGCTGAAAAAATACTTCGGCTTCACTTCCTTTCGCCCGCTCCAGCGCGAAATCATCCGCGACACCCTGGCCGGACGCGATGTGCTCGCGCTGCTCCCCACCGGCGGCGGCAAGTCGCTCTGCTTCCAATTGCCCGCGCTCCTGCGGCCCGGCCTGACCGTCGTGGTTTCGCCCCTGATCGCGCTGATGAAAGACCAGGTGGACGCGCTCCAGGCCGCCGGCATCGCCGCCACGTTCCTCAATTCCTCCCTCGCCGCCGGCGAGTCCCGCCCCCGGCTGCGCGGCCTGCATCAAGGCGAGTACCGCCTTCTCTACGTCGCGCCCGAAAGGCTGATGCTGCCCGGTTTCCTGGACGGCCTCCAGCGGTGGAACGTCAATTTGATCGCCGTGGACGAAGCCCATTGCATCAGCGAATGGGGCCATGATTTCCGGCCCGAATACCGGCAGCTCTCCCAATTGCGCCCGCTCTTTCCCGGCGCGCCGATGATGGCGCTGACCGCCACCGCCACCGCCCGCGTGCGCCAGGATATTGTCGGGCAATTGCACTTGCGCCAGCCAAGCCGCTTTGTTGCCAGCTTCAACCGGCCCAATCTGACCTATCGCGTCGTGGTCAAGGCCAAACCGTCCCGCCAGGTCGTTGACTTCCTCCGTTCGCGCCCGCGCGAGAGCGGAATTGTTTATTGTCAGAGCCGCAAAGGCGCCGAGGCGCTGGCCGCGCGCCTCAATGAAAACAACATTCCCGCCCGCCCTTACCACGCCGGCTTGGCGCCCGGCGAGCGGACGGAGCACCAGGAACTTTTCCTGCGCGACGAAGTCCGCGTCATCTGCGCCACCATTGCTTTCGGCATGGGCATCAACAAACCCAACGTGCGCTTCGTCGTCCATTACGATCTGCCCAAAAACATCGAAGGCTACTACCAGGAAACCGGGCGCGCCGGGCGCGACGGCCTTCCGGCCGACTGCCTGCTGCTCTTCAGCGCGGGGGACGCTGTCAAGCAACAACGGTTCATCGAGGAAAAGCCGCCGGACGAACAGCGCGTCGCCCGCGAGCAATTGCAGCAAATCATCCATTACGCCGATTCGCCGGCCTGCCGCCGCGCGGAACTGTTGCGCTACTTCGGCGAGACTTTTCCGGACGGCAACTGCGGCGGCTGCGACAATTGCCTGTCGCCGCGCGCCACGTTTGACGGCACACAGGCCGCGCTCAAATTTCTCTCCTGCGTTTTCCGCGTGGCGCAAAAAAGCCGCTTCTCGGTCGGTTTGAACCATATCGTCGAGATTCTCACCGGGGCGGACTCGGATAAAATCCGCCGCTGGCGGCATGAGACCCTCTCCACCTACGGCATTGGCGGGGAGCACAGCCGGGCGCAATGGCAGGCCATCGGGCGCGAGTTGATCCGGCTGGGCTGCCTGCGGCAGGCGGCGGAAAAATACAGCGTGCTGGAGCTGACGGAGGAGGGCCGCGCCGTCCTGCGCGAGCGCCGTAAAATGGTTTTGACAACTCCGGCGGCCGCCCCCGCCGCGGCCGAAAAGCGGCCCCGCGCCGGGGAAATCGCCTGCGACGAAGCCTTGTTCGAGCAACTGCGCCGGCTGCGCAAGCAACTGGCCGACCAGCAAAACCTGCCGGCCTACATCGTGTTTTCCGACGTGGCCCTGCGGCAAATGGCGCGCCACTATCCCGCCAGCCAGGGCGAATTCATGCGCATCAGCGGGGTGGGCGAGAAAAAACTGGCCGAATACGGCACGGCCTTCCTGGGGGAAATCGCCGTCTGGCTGCAAACCCATCCGCGCCAGATTTTCGCCGAGGATTCCTTCACCGCCGCGCCTTCCCGCCACCGCTTCTGAGTTCCAGTTCAGTTCCTGACGGTAGGGCGAGACTCTGTCGAGCCGTGACTCGATTTCACCCCGGTAAGGCGACGCTCCAGCCGATTTCTTCGGCAAAAGTCACGGCTCAACAGAGTCTCGCCCTGCCGGCTTTGCCTTTTCAGAGAAACGAGTCCGCCAGCCGGGCGACGCCCTGCGCGGTGCGCGTTGCCAGCGGGCGGTCGCGCCATTGCCCGGCGTCGAGCAAGGCGCTGTTCGCCAGGTAACCGTCCTGAATGCGATGCAGTTCCGCCACCGTTCCGGGGTCGTAAAACAACAGGCTGATCTCCTCGTTGAGCGCGAAGGAGCGGATGTCCACATTGGCCGAGCCGACCAGCGCCACGTCGCGGTCAATGGTCAGATTCTTGGCGTGGAGAAAACGCGGCGCAAAGAGATGAATCTCCACCCCGGCCTCCAGCAACTCATCGTAAAAGGAGCGCTGCGCCAGTTGCGTCAGGCGCTGGTTGGCATGTTCGGACACCACCAGATGGACGGCCACTCCGCGCCGCGCCGCCGCGCGCATCGCCTCCAGAAACGGCTCGTCCGGCACGAAGTACGGCGTCGTCAACACCACCCGCTCCCGCGCCTCGTAGAGCAACGCGATCAGCAATTCCTGCGCGTTTTCCCGGCCGTATCCCGGACCGCTCGGCAGCGCCTGGGCGATGGACTCGCCGGTCTGCGCCGGTTTGGGGAAAATCTCCAGGTCATCGAGCACTTGATTGGTTTCCAAATAATAGTCCGCCAAAAAAACCGCCTGCAACTGCCAGACCACCGGCCCCGCCAGGCGCGCCACCAGCTCCTCGTTGGGGAACCCTTTGACGAATTTCCCGTCGCAAATATTCTGCGACCCGCTGTAGCCGGCGACGCCGTCAATGACCGCGATTTTTCTGTGATTGCGCAAATCAAACCGCGCCGCGTTGCGCCGGAAAAGGCCGGCCGGCAGGAGGGCCGTCACCTCGATCCCCCGGCGCCGCATTTCCGGCGCCAGCTTGCGCAGGAAGCGCTTGGACCCCACCGCGTCCAGCAACACCCGGCACCGCGCGCCCCGCGCCGCCGCGCGCGCCAGGGCCTCCGCCACGCGCCGCCCCGTCTCGTCGTCCTCGTAAATATAAGTGAGCAGGTGGACATGGCGGCGCGCCGCGTCAATGTCGGCAATCAACCGCTGGATGGAGCCGGCGTAATCGGTGAGCAACTCCACCTGATTGCCCTGGAGCGGTTCAAAATCGCCCAGCCGGGCGGCCAGCGCGGCCAGCGGCGAGACATTGGGCGGCAGACTGGGCATCGGGTGGCCCCGGGCCAGCATCTGCTCCTGCACGATGCGGATTTTTTTCGAGGCCCGCTCCTGCCGGAGCAGCCGGTCCTTGGGCAAATAAATGCGCCCCACCAGGGCGTAGAAGACGATGCCCGGCCACGGCAGCAAAAAAATGAGCAGCAACCAGGCGCGCGCCGCCGCCGCCGTGCGCTGCCGGGGGACATACACCAGCATGGTGAGCCGGATGACCCACTCGCTGATGAGGTAGATAACGCTCCAATGCATCATTTTTTTCTAACGCGGTTGAGTGCCTGGGATCCCCCCGGGGGGGGCGGGATGTGGAACCAAGTGGAATTAAGTGGAATTAAGTGGAATTAAGTGGAATTAAGTGGAATTCAAGTGGAATCAAGCGCCATTTCCAACCTTCCGTTCTGGAATTGCTCCGCGCCCTCCGCGCCAAAGTGGCCGAGCCGTCCCGGCTCTGTTTCCGGGATGGCTCCCCGACTGCGCCGGCCGCCCGCTCCCGGAGGCGGCCGTGGACTGTGCCTTCGTGTCTCACGGCGGCAATTCAACCATAGTTTCTATTTTTTGTCAATGGAAAAATTGCGGAAAAAGCAATGCGCATCCTGGTTTCTGCCCGGCCAACTCCGAGTCTGGCCTGGAAGGACGCGCCGCGAAGCTC
>Ga0326728_10004443_pt1 | contig 41465 bp, 43 predicted proteins | sample MB3enrmetagenome_FD_207602 | JGI IMG/M metagenome (GOLD analysis project Ga0326728, IMG submission 207602) | Lab enriched peat soil microbial communities from McLean, Ithaca, NY, United States - MB31MN | ecosystem: Environmental > Terrestrial > Soil > Wetlands > Peat | place: USA: New York... | reverse complement strand
GTCCAACACTACAACCGCAACTCAAAACCTTTCGTCTGGACAGCTACCGCAGACTCCATCTTCAACAAACTTGCCAGACTATGTTCACATATTTCCGGGACACAAAACTAGGCGTAAATGTAAATTCCAATGTGTGGATGTGCGGATCTCCATACTGGCCGTATATTAATATGGGTGGAGAATGCACCAGTTGGACAGAAGAAAACGATATAAGCCTAACCGATGAGACAGGTGCCCAACATAAACTTCTATATGACATGAGTAATCCCAATTGGGCCCGTGCGACAGACGGATCTGGCTACAGTTTATATGGTGTTGGTATATATAATCCCTTCGTATATGGCCCTGGATCATCTTCTACTCCAATTACTACCACCCTATATTCCCCAACTGGTAATACTTTTCAAGTGAATTGGTTGACGTCTACGACTGTCGAATCTGATCCAGCTGGAAACTCAATGTCAACCGGGTATCTTATTCAAGGGTCCAGCCCTGTCTACATAGACTCTATCGGAAGACAATTTGTTGATCCCGCATCGGCTGGAACAGATGCGCCGCCGGTTAGTAGCTGTCCAAATCTTGGCGATCCCAACCAACCCGTAGTATGGGCCATGCAATGGGATGCGCCAGGCCCGAATGGCGGCACTACACCATATATTTTCTGCTATACCACAGCCCAGATTCAACCCATATTTTTCTACAATGGAGACCCCGGGGGGTCTAGTTGTAGTGATTCTATCGCCGATATGAATGATAATCCAAATGAAGATGGCGATGCATGGTCCTTTATCCTATCCGGGTCAACATACGGCTACTTTGATCAGGCTTACTTCTGCAACAATCAAACTGGCATCTGGGGGTTGCAATCGATTGTGTTGCCGGATCACACTGCTTGGAGTTTTCTTTACGATGTGGGGAGTCCGTATACTGACGAATATGGAGGTAACTATTATACGGAATCGTATGGCACGGTAAACGAGATTCGCCTGCCAACGGGAGGTAAGATCCAGTATTCCTATCAGAACTTATATGACGCTACGTCCGACTGGATCGGGAAAGTAAATTCCCGAATAGTGGTCTCACGTACGGAAACTGATACTGCCGGAAACCCTAGAACGAAAACATATACTGGCGATGGAGGAGCTTTAAAAAGACTGATGCTGAAGGCAATGATACTCTGCATACATTCGGTGCTAATGGAAATGGGCACGAGACCAAAACTCAATACTATCAAGGCCCAGCTACCGGCAACCCTTTGCAAGAGGTTGACACAACGTATAACATAGCTACTGACATTTACGGTACTCCTTATCAGACATTACCGTCGAGCATTACAACCTCAACACCAGCAGGAGTCACATCTGTTGAGCAAAAAGGATATGGTGGCTGGTTTGAATTATCTGAGTATGTTTGCAACGAAGCATCATCCTGTAGTCCCGGCAGTGTTACTGGATACGCGGGCCCAGTATACATTTCTCTGGACCAAGCTACAGAGGAAGACATATACGACGGTTCCTATAATCTTCTCCAGTCCACAATTCAAAATCCCTTATATATTCAGAATTCTACATATAAGAATGCAAACCAGCTAAACTTAATTGCGTCCGATCAGATATATGATGGGAACAGCAATCTCGTAGCGCAAACCACGTACGGGTATGACGAATCCGGGTACGAGTCCCCCTGTTCTCCAGGCCCATGTGGAAACCGGACCTCTGTGAGCCGATGGCTCAACACCACAGGACAGAATCTGGTAACTCGAACAGCTTATAATACCCAGGGAATGCCCATCGCGGTAACCGATCCGAGGAATAATACTACAACAATTACCTACGACACCCTTGGCCTGTTTCCAGCGAGTGTGCAGCATCCTGCGACCAACGTCATAGCGCACACCGACTATTACAACATTGACGACAATACAGGCAATTTGAATTGGCATACAGACCAGAACAGCAATACGACGCACTACTACTATGATTCGATGTGGAGGCTTACGAAGGTAGTTGACCCGCCCACTCAATCTGGTTCAGGCGAAACCGATTACTGCTACACGGATATTGGCGGCGCTACATGCCCGGCTACCGGCCCTCCGTATAGCGTGTATACGACCACTCTGGCCATGCCCAATCCGAGCCAAACCTCAATCCAGGCGTATGACGGCCTCGGCAGAGTGATTAAGAACATTGCTCCCAGCGGCGCCATTACAGATACCACCTATGATGCAAACGATAGAGTGTACTCCGTGTCCAATCCTTACATTTCCACGAGCGACCCAACGTATGGGATTACCTATTTCACTTACGACGCGCTTGGCCGCAAAACGATTCAGACGCAGCAGGATGGCACATCAAAGTTGCAGTGGTGCTATGACGGCATACAGACAACCGGCCAGACAAATTGTCGCCCTCTTGTCGCCAGCGTTGCAGGCGAGTGGGTGGATTATGCGGACGAGAGCACAAACGATTGGCAGCATGTCACAGATTCACTTGGCCGGCTAGTCAGCGTGGTTGAACCAAACGGCGTCAGTCATGCGCCGACCATGGAGACCGACTACGGCTACGACATACTGAACAATCTTCTCTCTGTGACGCAGTGGGGCGGACCGGTCGGCACACCGGGAGCGAGATCGCGGTCCTTTACCTACGACAGCCTCTCTCGATTGCTGACCGCAACGAATCCCGAAAGCGGCCTTGTAAGCTACACCTACGATGCAGGCGGGAATATGACCGACGCACGAGAGATAACGGTCACTAAAACTTACGACGCGCTGAACCGGGTCCTAACAAGTACAGCCCCCGGGATTAACGATTCCTACTATTACGACCAGGCCACCGAGGGCACATTCACGGCCAGCAACCCGATTGGCAGGCTGGTGTGGTCCACAAACAATGTCAATGCAGACAAACACTACTCGTATGACGCCATGGGTAGGGTTATTTATCAGACAGGCTGCACGCCCACAAACTGTGCTTCGGGAGCCAATCCGGTTGCCGCTCAATATGATCTCGCTGGCAATATCGCCTTTCTTACCTATCCCGATGGCCGGACTGTCTCGCAAACGTTAGACGGTGCTGGCCGTCTAAGCACGGTGAATTACTACAACTGGAATGGGACCAGCATCGGATCGAATTACCTGACCGCAAATTCATACGATGCTCCCGGGCACCTGATATCGGCCACCATGGGGAACGGCGTTGCCATATCGGCAAGCTATAATAACCCGCGACTGGAGCTTAGCTCTCTAAAATACGGTCCAAATTCATCTCCTCTGTGGTCGAAGCAATATGCATGGATGCCCAACGGCAATCTTCAGCAAACAGCCGACATGGTTGCCGGAACGACACGCCAGTACAGCTACGACACGTTGAACAGGCTGCTTGGCGCGCAGGATGTAATTACCGGAACCCAAAACCAGCCGACCGACGGGTTGAACGAGAGCTACAGCTACGACCCCTTCGGCAATCTGCAACAGTCGGGCAACTTCAGCTTTGTGCAGGCGTATACTACAGCCAACTGGATTTCTGGTTACAGCTACGACGTGGCAGGGAATCTTTTGGCAGACGGATTGGGTAACACGTATACCTGGAATGCTGACGGGATGCTCTCGTCGAGCAATGGGACCAGCTATTTCTACGACGCGGAGGGTGATCGCGTGGGCAAATCGGGCTCCGCGCCCACCGACACGATCTACTTCGGCGGGCGTCCCGTGGCGCGGCTCGCGGGCGGCGCGTGGACCGACCTGATCTACGGCGCGGGCGGGCTGCTGGCCGAGGTGCCCGGCACCCAGACCGGCGCTCCGGTATATCGCATGACCGACAATCTGGGCTCGTCGGTGGGCACGCTCACATTAACCGGAGCGCTGTCTGGTGGCATTCAGGACTACGCGCCGTTTGGCGAGTTGTTCAATGGCAGCAGCACCAGCGATCCATACAAGTTCACCGGCAAAGAACGCGACACCGAATCTGGAAACGACTACTTCGGGGCCAGGTACTTTGGTTTCTCAATGGGAAGGTTCCTGTCGCCTGACCCATTGGGTCCGTGGGTAGCGGATGTGAACGATCCGCAAAGTTGGAATTTTTACGCTTACGGACGTAACAATCCTCTGATCAACATCGATCCGACAGGACTAGATTGCTTGCACTTTAATTCCGATAACTCTCTTTCTCGCGTGGATCGACAACTAGACCCTCAGAGTTCACACTGGAGTCTCAATCAACAAGCAAACTACTGTGGTAATCATGGCGGAAATTGGGTGAATGGGCACTATGACTCAATGAGCCCCTCATTTTCGGGCGAAGGATTTAGCGTTTTTAGCCATGATGCAAATGGACATTATAGGACAGATATGACAGTGCCGGGACAACAAACTAATGGAACATTTTGTAGTGGCAATTGTGCCTATGATTATAGCGGGCCACCAAGAGGGTCGGATGATGATGATCACCCATATGCGATAGCAATCTTCGGACAAGTCCAACAGATGACTGCGACTTTTTATTATGTAAGTAATAAAGTTCCGGAATGTGTGGCAGAAGGGGCGGAACCGTGGGTGGGAATTCCCACGCCACAAGATGCGCAAGATGCTAGAGATGTAATGTTTGGGGATAGCCATGACTTAAACAATCCGATTACGTCAACAGGTGTCGAAGCTGCTGATAAGACACTAGATAAGTATTCAAGGGTGTCAAAATTTGCAAAGGTAGGTGGAAAAGCTCTAGGAAAAGTTGGCAAGGTGATGGCTGCTCAAAGTACATACAAGAATATGAAAAAAGCGGGTTGCTTTGGAGGGAAGGCGAAGTAATGAGCGATCCAGTGGACGTGGACAAGCAAAAAGAGAATAAACAAATGAACTGGTTTGCAAATGCTTTATTGGTCGCCGGTTCACCGTTCTTTGTACTGGCCTTTATGGATCATCACTGGGCGGTAGTCGCCCTGAAGGTATATTCATGCACTGCTGTTATTTTTGGAACGATATTGCTTTTTATAGAGAGGAAATCGATCAAGAAGCGGTGGCTCTGGATAGGCATGGTTCCGCTGCTTGTCTTGCACACTGCCGTTATGTACGGCTTGGTTATTTTCAACCTAGCGTTTCCTCAAATCGACCGTTTTCCTGTAGCAACGTACGGTGCGCTAGTACCTTTGATGGCTTTGGAAGGAGGAATACTTTGCTACATTCTCAACTGGTTTAGGCCAAAAAAGGAATAGGCGATTTACGCGCAAGATGTGATTACCGGAACCCAAAACCAGGAGACCGGCGGGCTAAACGAGAGATACAGCTACGACGCTTTCGGCAATCTGCAACAGTCGGGCAACTTCAACTTTATTCATGAGTATACAACAGCCAACCGGCTTTCGGGTTACAGCTATGACGCGGCAGGGAATCTTTTGGAAGACGGATTGGGCAACACGTACACCTGGGACGCCAACGAAATGATCTCGTCGAGCAACGGGACGAGTTATTACTACGACGCGGAGGGTGATCGTGTGGGCAAATCGGGATCGACGCCCACCGACACGATCTACTTCGGCGGGCGTCCTGTGGCGCGGCTCGCGGGCGGCGCGTGGACCGACCTGATCTATGGCGCGGGCAGTCTGCTGGCCGAGGTGCCCGGCACCCAGACTGGCGCGCCGGTCTATCGCATGACCGACCCTCTGGGCTCGTCGGTGGGCACGCTCTCGTCAACGGGGGCGCTGACCGGCGGCATCCAGGACTACGCGCCCTTTGGCGAGTTGTTCAATGGCAGCAGCACCACTGATCCATACAAGTTCACCGGCAAAGAACGCGATGCTGAATCAGGCAACGATTACTTCGGGGCCAGGTATTACGCCAGCACAGCGGGAAGATGGCTGTCGCCGGATTGGAGCGCAAATGAGGAGCCTGTCCCATACGCCAAGCTCGACAATCCACAAAGCCTGAATTTGTATGCCTATGTGGGTAATAATCCGTTGACGAGTGCGGATCTCGATGGACACGAGCCTGGCATAAGTCATCTATTTGATTTTATGAATTGCCTTGACCCTGAAGCATGTCCGGCTACAAAAGATCCAGTGCAACAGATGCTTAATCGGTATAAAGCCCAGCATCAGGGCGCAGAAGCATTATCAGGAGCAATTATAGGAGTATCGGCTCAACAGCAGATACCGACTCCAGCCCAGATACTACAGGCGCTGCACAACAGACCTCCTGCTGATTATATTGACCTGAGGGGGACCGCCGAATCAATCCTCGGGCACTTTGGAATTCACCTTACCTATGCTTCTACCGGCGACATGGCGATAGACAGTTCAACTATTCCCATCCCAGTTCCAGACAATCTATCTTGGATATTGGCGATTGCGAATGGTCACGGCTGGACCGATCATGGACAGAATGAATTTAAATCGCAAGCTGATTATCAAAACATGGTTTTGCAGACTGTTCAGAACGCGAAGGGCGGGGACATAGTGCGCAACCCAGACGGACGGAAGGGTGTAACTGGGTTCTGGAATGACAGCGAAGGGTTTGTCGTATGGCGAGATAAATACCATCCGGACCAGGGTACTGCCTTTCGTCCGGAGCAGCCCGATGTATACAAGAAAAGGTGGGGTTTCGAATGAGAACTGAACCGGGAATTGAAGAGAAAATACGCTTACGCAAGGAACCGAGCCTTGTAATCTGGGAACTTCTGATTAGAACGCTACGGAATCAAGAGGTGCGGAAGGAGGTGAGTCCGGGCAAGTATGAGTTTCTGTTTCGGCTAGACGAGGCAGAACGACAGGCTCTACATTACCTTGCTGGTGCGATTCAACGAGCAGTACCTGACGCTTTGGCCCCAGTAGATCCGAAGCTAATCGCAGAGGGTAAGCGCTGGTTACTGTCGCGCCCCAAATGACCACTCTTAGGCTTAACCCAACAGCAGATCGATAAAGTGGGCGTGTGGCGCAGGTCCCAATCCACAGAAATGAGGGTGCCCCAGATCTCTCGCATTTGGGGATCCGGGAGACCACGATATTCATTGATACGCCTTACAGCCAACCGCATTTCGGGCTACAGCTACGACGCGGCAGGGAATCTTTTGGCAAACGGATTGGGCAACACGTTTACCTGGGACGCCAACGAAATGATCTCATCGAGCAACGGGACAAATTATTACTACGATGCGGAGGGTGAACGCGTAGGCAAATCTGGATCGGCGCCCACTGACACGGTCTACTTCGGCGGGCGTCCCGTGGCGCGGCTCGCAGGCGGCGCGTGGACCGACCTGATCTATGGCGCGGGCGGGCTGCTGGCTGCCTCAAAAGGGCCAGCGAAGCGGTTCTACGCTCAGCAAACCATCTCTAAGCCCAACGGCCTTATGTGGCTGATTCCCGACGCGAGCAGGTCGCTGTAGTCGAATTTGTAACTGTCAAAGCACCCGAGAACCATAAGGATCAACAGGGTTCGGCAGATACAGGGTAAACAGTTCAATCAAAAGCACTTAAATTCACTCAATTTCAACAGGTTTCCATAAACGGTTTGACCTGCTTTGGGAGCAGAGGGTCGGGGGTTCAAATCCCTCCGCCCCGACCAGCATATCATTTGTTTTCTTTGGCTTATATTATTGGCAAGGCTCTCATATAAGCCCTGTAGAGAATCAATACCGTCTCAGAATTCATTCTATGCACCACTCATTGCATCTATTTCGCTGATTTGACGGCAGATTGCTGCTTTGAGCGAGTTGGGAGATCAGGATCTGAAGCCAAGAGAATATTTTCGAAGAATGTTGCAGCAATTTGAACAATTGGCGCATAATCGAGAGGTCTGCTGAATCCGCGCAGAGTTATCTGTCGTTTGTCGAACGGTACTTTTTTACTATGAATCAAATTGAGCGCCACCGAAACATCCTGGAAGTTTTATCACAGCAGGACTTCATCAATCTGGAAGATTTGTGCAAGCGGCTCAATGCATCCAGAGCTACGGTACGCCGGGATCTGATTGACTTGGAACAAAGCCGGAATATCCGGAGAGTTCGTGGTGGAGCAATGTCCACCAACACGCGCGAGGAGGCGCTCGACTTCACGCAGCTCTCTGTGAGTTGTCACGAAGAAAAGATGCGCATCGGCAAGGCTGCTTCAGAGTTGGTCGAAGATGGGCAAACCATCGTTCTGGGGGGCGGATCTACGGTAGTCGAAGTGGCGCGCTGCCTCTACGATCGACCCATCCAGGTCATCACCAATTCGATCCTGGTTGCCCAGGTATTTTGGGAGTGCCGGCAAACCGAGGTTACATTGACCGGCGGATTTCTCTATCCACGTCTGGGCATTCAGTTTGGCCCAATTTGCGAACGTATGCTGCACAGCATTTCAGCTGACGTTGCCATCATTGGAATCCGCGGTATCACCAAAAACGGTCTCAGCGACAGCAGCCCTCTTGTGGTTGCGTCGATACGCGCCATGATCGAGTGTGCGCAGCGCGTGATCATCGTCGCCGACTATACGAAATTCGGCAGAAACGCAATGATCCACGTAGCCGATCTCGCGGAACTCGATCAGATTATCTCCGACCAGAATCTTGCCCCGCAACAACGTCAGTTATTGGACGAGCACGGGGTCAGCTATTTGCTGGCTTAGGAACACACCGCTCACTTAGCGCCGATGGTTTCCATCACCGCATCGGTGACTGACCGCACCAGCATCTCCAGATCCGTGTCCGCGGTCCTGCCGGTGCTGCCGTCGCAGGGGCTCGGAGTGAGCGCTATGGAGCCCGGCACTTCAAGATCGGAGAGCTGGCACTCTTTCATCCTTGACGTGTCGAAGCGAATGTCAGGCAGGCCGAGCTTCTTCTTGATGGCTAAAAGGTCGGAGCCTTTCTGCTCTGAGATGTAAGAGATCGGAGCGCCCAGTTGCGAGGCCAGCATCAAGGTCCAGCAGTAAGTCTCCAGCACTTCTGCATACCACTCGGCGTGAGTGACTGAATCCGCCCAACAGATGATTCCATGATTGGCGAGCAGCACCGTGTTGTGCGTCTTGACGAAGGGCAGAACGGTCTGGGCAAACTCTGCCGTGCCCGGCGTTTCATAGGGAGAGATGGCCACCTTGCCGACAAAGACTTCAAACTCGGGAATGACCAGGTTCGGCGGCACTTTTCCGGTGATTGCATAGGCGGTTGCATGTGGCGGATGGCAGTGGACACAAGACTTTGCCTCCGGCACCTCTTTATAGATTTCGAGATGCAGTAAGATTTCACTGGTGCGTGCCTTGGTCCCCGCGATCTGATTACCTTCAAGGTCCACCATACTCAGGTCTTCGGGCGTCAAGTCGTACTTGCTGACCAGGGTCGGCGTGCAGATAACCTCGTTGGGGCCGATGCGATAGGAGATGTTACCGCCGTTGCCGTCAACAAACTGGCGCATCCAGAGCTTGCGACCGATGGCGCAAATCTCCTTCTTTACGGCCTCAGCTTCCGGCGTAGTAAACAGGCGTGGATTCGGCGCGGGACGGCCCTGTGCACGGTCGCTACCTACGGAGGCTGGGAGTGCGGAAAATTGACTATAGGCAGCGGTGGTGGCGGCCTTTGCATCGCCGCTTGTCACCAGCGCGATATTATGCTGGGCAAGGAAGTCACGAGCTGAAGGAGTTACAACACAGTTCTCGCAGACTAGCACCTGGCTCGCGCCAGCCGCCAGGGCGCTTCGGGCATCGCGGATTACTAAAACCTTCTGGCCTGTAAGATCAATGCTTTTCATTTCGCTCTTCAACTCCCTACCTCAAATCTTCAAGAAACTGTTTTCGCATGAACGTCGATTGAATCAACGATCAGCGCGCAGTATGCGTCCACCGGCACCGCGTCAGGCCAGAACGGATTCGCCGCCTCCCTGCCCTCGGTGAATGCCACCATCTGGCCATCAGCGGCGCCAAGTTCATCCACGGCGACCAGAGACTTGCCTCCGCCCAATCCATTGCGGGCGCGCAGGTTCTCCATCGTCACCGGCTCCAGGACCGCGAGCGTCCTGCCGCGATACGCCGCTACAGCCGGATTGAGTGTGACGTGGCCACGAACTATGCCCAGTCTCATGCGCTACTCCTGCCTCGTGCTTGCGCGTGACTGTTTAGAATCCAAAATTCCCACTACAACCATGCGCGCCGGCGTTGTGTTGCCTAACCTGGTTCGCGCAATATCTCCGTCCGTGGAGACAAGCACTATCGAGCCGTTTCCCGCGCCCTGCCAGTCCACCACCACAATCGGCTCCAGGCCCAGGCTCTGGTCGGCTTCGAGACGTTGCGCGAGCAAAAACCTGCAACCATCCAAAGTCGGGTGCTTGACCGCCGCAACTACCGTTCCGCCAATACGCGCCAAAAACATAGTTAAATGATCCGCAATGCATCGCCAACAATCATTTGCCGTTGGCGCGTAAAAGTGAGAGGCGTGGTTACCCCCTCGCCTGTCGGGGTGGCAATCGTGTGGCTGAAGTATCCCGCGCCGCCAACGCCCAGTGCGGCCGGTGATGCCGCGTTCTGGACGAAAATGGTGGTGTTCATCGCGCGTGCCATGCGCGTTGCCGTCTCCACATTCTGTGTGTGGATGATCGCTGTGTGCCGGTAGCCGTGTTCCGCCTTGACCGACGCCGCAATGGCCGCATCCACGTCGCGCACGCGCACCACCGGAATAAACGGCATCATCTGTTCTTCAACGACAAATGCATGGTTCTCGTCGGTCTCTCCAAACAGGAGTTGCGTATCGGCGGGCACACGCACGCCGGCCGCTGCTGCAAGAACCGATGCATCCTTGCCCACCAAATCCTTCTTGACATGCGCCCTGGCGCATCCCCCGCCGCCGCCCTCGAAGGTGAAGGCCGCGCGAGTGAGTCGCTCGATGGCTGCGGAATCCAGTTGGAAGGCGCCGGCGCGTTTCATGGCAGAGATAAAGGCATCGGCGACAGAAGCGACTACAAAGATTTCTTTTTCGCCGGTGCATAGCAGATTGTTATCGAACGCCGCGCCCTCGATGATGCATCGGGCGGCGCGATCCAGATCGGCAGTCTCGTCAACGACTACCGGGGGATTTCCGGGTCCGCCGGCAATCACGCGCTTGCCGGACTTCGCGGCTGCCTGGGCCACCGCCATGCCTCCGGTGACGCACAACAGCGCGACCTTGGGATGATTGAAAATCTGCTCGGCAGCTTCGATGCTGGCTTCACTCACGGTTGTGAACACGTTGGAAAAGCCAAATACCCGCTCGATCTCTCGATTGAATAATTGCAGCGCATAACGCGCCACCTTAGCCCCCGACGGATGCGGCCCGAAGATTGCGGTGTTGCCCGCGGCCAGGATGTTGATGGCGTTGGAGGCCATGGTAGGCACGGAGTGAGTGACCGGCAGCATCATGCCGATAACGCCCCAGGGCGCGTGTTCGATGATGCACAGGCCGGTGCTGTCGCCGCGCGCATCGCTGCGCATGGCTTCAACGCCAAGCACAAAGCGCATGTTTGTCAGCTTCAATATCTTGTGATCGAGGCGGCCGACCTTGGTCTCCTCCATCTCCATGCGGCCCAGTTCCTCGCGGCGGTCATTGCAGATGCGGACGATGATATCGACCATCTTGCCGCGCTCGTCGAGACTCAAGGCAGCAACCTTCCTCTGTGCCTCATAGGCCGCGTTGACCGCTTCGTCCACGGTGGAGAATACGCCGTCGCGTGCGGCAACGGACGGCGCGAGTGCCGCTACGGCCGGTTTGTCCGGCATTTGCAACTGGACACGAAGCCGCGCAACCACTTCCTTGGCGATCTCCGCAATCACCTGGTCCTGAATCTGCATTATGGCTTCTCCAATACTTTGCCTTCAACCTCGACGACATCGAGAATGCCGACAATCACGGCATCCACCGGCGCATCTTTCGTTATAGGCGTGAGACGAGCTGAGCTGCCCTGCGTAAATAGCACGCACTCGCCCACGCCGGCTCCAACGCTGTCCACCGCAACCACGGAACTGCCCGAGATTTGCAGCTTGCCGTCTTTGCTGATGTACGGCTGAATCAGCAACAGCTTCATGCCCAGAAACTTTTCGTTCTTCTGGGTGGCGACAACATTGCCGATAACTTTCGCTATGAACATAACGTGTCCCTCGCGCGATGCGGCAGACATGAGCCCGCCGCTTGCTGCTATTTCGGCAATACTGCGCCCAGAGAGCCGTGCGGGCGCGCGATCACGTGCACGCTTTGCACCTCGCCCACTGCGCGGGCGGCTTCGGCACCCGCATCCACCGCGGCGCGAACCGAGCCCACATCTCCCTGAACAAAGACCGAGCAAAGGCCGCTGCCGATCTTGTTCCAGCCGATAAAACTCACGCTGGCAGCTTTCAGCATTGCGTCTGTTGCCTGGACCAGCGCCACCAGGCCCTTGGTCTCGATCATTCCAATCGCTTCGTTAGCCATGTGCTTTCTCCTGAAGTTACTTCAAAAAACTATCGACGAGCGCATCGTGAGGACGCGCAATCACGTGCGAAGATACCAGTTCGCCTACAGCTTTAGCCGCGGCCGCGCCTGCGTCCACCGCCGCGCGCACGCTGCCCACATCGCCGCGGACAATCGCTGTAACATATCCGCCGCCGATCTGCACGGTTTTTACCAGTTCTACGCTGGCGGCTTTCACCATCGCGTCACATGCCTCGACGAGTCCGACGAGGCCCCTTGTTTCGATCAATCCGATTGCTTCACTCATTTGGGTCTCCTCCGCCTACTTCGCGGCTGCGGGTTTTGCTGCGGCCTTCTTGTCTTGTTGAACAAAGGTCGGCAGTTCGTCGTGGGGGCGAGAGATCACTTGCACGCTGACCACCTCGCCGATTCTGGATGCTGCCTCCGCGCCCGCGTCGGTGGCGGCCTTGACGGCGGCCACGTCTCCTTCAACGAAGGCGGTTACCAGTCCCGCACCTACGGACTGCCAGCCGGCGAACGTAACGTTTGCTGACTTGAGCATGGCGTCCGTTGCTTCGAACAACGCCACCAGGCCCTTCGTCTCTATCATTCCAAGCGCTTGCTTCATCGCTTCCTCTCTTCTTTGTGGTGTTACTTGAAAAGTTCAATCTCTTTGGTCAGATGCGCGCCGCATGCATTCGCCTCATCTGTATCCATGTGGACGTTGAGTTTGGCTGTTGGGTCAATGCGAACATGAACGTTGTTGAAGGTCACTCCCGCCGGTCCGCCAAAACGCAGCTTCATGCGGTCGCCCTTCGAAACGCCGAAGTACGCAGCCTCGGTGGGGTTCATATGTACGTGAATCGCGGCGCGAATGATGCCCTCTTTCAGTTCAACCACGCCCTTGGGCCCGATGATGACCGCTCCCGGTGTACCCGCAATGTCGCCCGAGAGTCGCACCGGAATATCCGTGAAGCCCAGCATGATGGCGTCGGTGAAGGCCAGCTCAATCTGCGACTGCTTGCGCATCGGCCCCAGAATGCGGAGGTTTGAAATCAGGCGGCTCCTCGGCCCGACAATCGTCACCGTCTCCTTGGCCGCGAAGTTGCCCTCTTGAAACAGCGGCCGGTCAAAGGTCAGCTCGGTTCCCGGCCCGAAGAGCACGTCCATGTCTTCGCGGCAGATGTGCATATGCCGCGAGGAGGTCTGCACAGTGAGCTGCGGCACTGGCCCTTTCTTCCCGCGTCCAAGATATTCAAGAGCCACCTGGCGGACAATCTGCTCCACCATCGATCTGTCGATGGAATCCGCTGTAGTCGCCATTGTTTCACTCCCACTTCTCACAAAATGTCCCGTACTGCTGGGTGCCCCAGGTCCCTCGCATTTGGGGACCTGGGAAATCAAAATCTTCGGGTGACCCATCCATTTCGTGTTCTTTGCGAAAAGGGTGGGATACTACAAATCATTTCCGCGCTTCTCCAACCACCTTCACCGTTTCGCGAGCGACAATTAATTCTTCATTCGCGGGAACGATCAGAATTTTGACCGGAGACGCTTCAGTAGAGATTGCGCCTAACCCCGATGCCGCGCGGTTCTTCTGCTCATCCAGCTCGATCCCGAATGCGGCGAGGTTCTTCAAGACTGCCGCGCGCGTCTCCCAACTGTTCTCGCCGATGCCGCCGGAGAAGGTGATGGCGTCCACGCCGCCCAGCTCCAGTAGAAACGCGCCCACATAATGGCGAATCGCGCGCGTAAAAACATCGAGCGCCAGCCGCGCATGCTTGCTGCCCGAGGCCGCTGCATGGTCCAGATCGCGCATGTCGCCGCTGGTGCCGCTGATGCCCGCCAATCCCGACTGGCTGCCCAGAATGCGCGCCATCTCATCCGGCCCCACATTCAGCTTCTTCATCATATGCAGCACGGCGAAGGAATCGATATCGCCAACGCGATTGTTCTGCGGCAATCCCGACTGCGGAGAGGTTCCAAAGCTGGTGTCGATGGCCACGCCGTCGCGGAAGGCTGCGATGCTTGAACTGCCTCCCAGATGGCAGGAGATGTGGCGCAGATTCTTGCGGCCCAGCAGCTTCGATGTATGCTCATTGGCGGCGCGATGGCTGGCGCCGTGGAATCCATAACGGCGAATGCCGTACTTCGTGCGCCACTCGTAAGGCACGGAGTAGGTGGTGGCCGCTTCATCCATGAACCGGTAGGGGCTGGTCTCAATCACCGCGACCAGGGGAACGCCGGGAAGCTCCTTGCGAAAGGCCTTGATAGCCGCTATGTAAGGAGGGTTATGGGCAGGAGCAAAAAAAGTAAACTCCGCCATCGCCTGAAGCAGATCGTCGCCGATGATTTGCGGCGCATTGAGCGGTCCGGTATGAACGGCCTTGAAGCCCACCGCGCCGATCTCCGCAATGCTGCCCAGAGCCTTGCCTTTTCCCGCTATCGCCGCAAGGCACTTGGCGATTGCTGATTGGTAGTCAGGACACTCACCGCCCGGCTGGCCAATCCGCTCCACGCGCCCTTCCGCCAATACTGTCTCGGCCGGCATATCCAGAACCCGGTACTTGAAGGAAGTGCTACCGATATTTGGAATCAGGCATTTCATTTTGAACGCTTTTGAACACTCTTGAATTATTTTAAAGCATACAGTACAATTCATTCCAGAGTCAAATGGATTTTTGACGGATTTTGAGGTTGACCCTCTATGGCGGGATTTGCCGGGCAGTCGCGAGACCATCAGGCGGAGGGCACGTCCCCGTCTGTCGGCCGTCTTGAGGAACTCGGTATTGTAGGGGCCGGGGGCGGCGGGTTTCCCGCGGCTGTCAAGTTCGGCGCCAAGGTATCTCTGGTCATCGTCAACGCGGCAGAATGCGAACCCCTGTTGCACAAGGACAAAGAACTGCTCCATCACCATTCAGAGCCCTTTTTACGCGGCCTGCGCATGGTCATGGAGATAGTCGGCGCGCGCGAAGCGGCCATTGGAATCAAGGAAAAATACCACGAAATCATTGCCGCTCTGGAGCGCGTTGTGCCTCCCGGAGTGCGGGTTGTGCCCTTGCCGGATGTCTACCCGGCAGGCGATGAATTCATACTCGTCCACCTGGTTACCGGCCGCATCATCCCGCCAGGCGGCCTGCCCAAGGATGTGGACGTAGCCGTTTCCAATGTTGAGACCCTGATCAACATCGGCCTGGATCAGCCGGTGACGCACAAATACCTCACCGTGGCGGGCGCCGTTGAGACCCCCGTTACTCTTCGGGTACCTGTTGGCATCACCATCGGCGAAGTGATCGAAGCCGCGGGCGGGGCCACGGTAAGCGACATCGGGGTGCTTCTCGGCGGCGTCATGATGGCCAAACCGGCAGCCAGCCTCGACCTACCGGTGACAAAGACCACGGGCGGCATCATCGTGCTGCCCGCCTCGCACAAACTGATCGAGCGCCACAACGCCCCAATGATTCAGGTCAACCGCATTGGCCGCTCGGCCTGCGACCAGTGCCGCTTCTGCACGGAATTCTGCCCGCGCTTTCTGCTCGGTCATCCCATTCAGCCGCATCGCGCCATGCAGTCACTCGGCTTTGCCACCGGCGCGGACGCCATGGTCGCCACGCTCTACTGCTGCGAGTGCAATCTCTGCTCGCTCTACGCCTGCCCTGAGGACCTCGATCCAAAAAACGTCTGCGTGCAGGCCAAACCGCTGGCGCGGGAGCGCGGGCTGACTTTCAAGGGTGACCCCGCAACCATCACTCCCCATCCCCTGGCGGAATTCCGCCGCGTCCCTATGCGCCGGCTGATTGCCCGGCTGGGTCTGGGAGAGTTCAACAATGTGGGCCCGATGGTGGACCATTCTTTCTCGCCGAAAAAGGTAAAAATTCTATTGAAGCAGCACGCGGGAGTTCCCGCTGTTCCGGTGGTGAAATGCGGCGACCGGGTTCGCGCCGGCGATTTGCTCGCCGCGCCGGAGCAGGGCAAACTTGGCGCTCGCGTCCACGCCAGCATCGATGGCGTAGTGACGGTATCCGGCGATGCGGTCTTCATCGAAGCGCAGGGCGTATAAAAGGAGTCAACACGTGTCTGAAATCAACTCCATTGGACTTGTCGAGCTTTCCAGCGTGGCCACTGGTTTTCTGGTCGAGGACGTGATGCTGAAGGCCGGTAATATTCAGTTGCTCATGGCCCGCAGCATCTGCTCGGGAAAATTCCTCATCGCGGTCTCAGGCGACGTAACCTCGGTTGAGGCCGCTATACAGGCCGGTGGAGTTGCAGCGGGCCCCTCGCTGATCGAGAAGCGGCAGATCGCGCGCGTGCACCCTTCTGTTCTGGAGGCCATCTCCAATGCCGTCGACGTCGATCCTCGCCAGTTGCGCTCCATCGGTGTCATCGAGACCTTCTCCGCTGCCAGCATCATCGAAGTGGCCGACGCCGCCGTTAAATCCGCCAACGTAACCCTGCTCCGTATCCACCTGGCAATGGCTCTGGGAGGCAAGGGATTTGTGATGATGGCCGGCGATGTAGCCAGCGTGCAGGCAGCTGTAGCCGCCGGATCAAAAGTCGCCGCCGAGGACGGAATGCTGGTGGGCCGGAGCGTGATTGCCGCGCCCTCCGAAGAGCTCTTCCGAGACTACATATAGCCCGAAGTCTGCATCAGTCTCGGAAGTTGCAAAATCTCTAGCATTGTTATCACCGTATTTCGCAGCCCCCTCTTGCAAGTTTATGATCGAACTTCGAGAAGCTTTGTCGAATCACTCGAGGGGAGATTATCCATGAAGCAGTTCACCCGTCGGACATTATTGCGCTGCTCGGGAATGGCAGCAGCTTCACTAGCATTGCAACCCAGGGGAATCGCGTGGGCCCAAAGCGTGCGGCCTGCGCCTCTGGCAACCACCACGGCCGGAAAGGTCAGTGGCTTTATAGCGGATGGGGTGAACGTCTTCAAAGGAGTTCCCTACGGCGGAGACACCGCGAAGACGCGTTTCAAGGCTCCCATTCCTCCTGCGCCGTGGAGTGGCGTGAAGGAGTGCGCTCTTTTTGCCGCGATGGCCCCGCAGTTAGCGATTTCGCGAGCTTCTTCGGGCACAGCTCAGCGTGTTGTTCGCGGCCAGAGCGACCAGAGCGAAGATTGCCTGCATCTCAACGTCTGGACCGCTGGATTGCGCGACCACCGGAAGCGGCCCGTGCTGGTCTACTTTCATGGCGGCGCATACAACAACGGAACCGTGAACAATAACCTTTACGACGGCACGCGGCTTGTTCATCGCGGCGATGTTGTGGTCGTGACAGTGAACCATCGGCTGAATGCATTCGGATATCTGTACCTGGGCGATCTCGCGCCGGAGTACGCAGAGTCAGGCAATGCGGGTCAGCTTGACCTGGTGCTCGCGCTGAAGTGGGTGCGCGACAATATCGCCGAATTTGGCGGCGATCCTTCGCGCATGCTGATCTTTGGGCAGTCGGGAGGAGGCGCAAAGTGTGCCACGCTGATGGCGACTCCTGCGGCGAAAGGCCTCTTCCATCGGGTGATGACCATGAGCGGTCAGCAGATCAAGGGCGCCTCCATTGAGATTGCCGCAGGCCGCGCGAAGACCGTGCTCGAAAAAATGGGCATCACGCCCGGCAAAAATCTGGCCGTCCAGCTGAATGCCTTGACCATGGAGCAGATTCAAAGCGGCGCCGCGGCGGTCAGCGCGGACTGGCTTCCGGTAGTGGATCGCGTAATTCTGCCGCGCAATCCATTTGATCCCGATGCGCCCGCTCTTTCGGAGAACGTTCCGATGATCCTGGGCAATGTTCACGACGAAACCAGCGTGACCGGCCACGGGCCGATTACCTGGGAGACGGCTCCGGCGGTGTTGCAGGCTGCGGTCGGCGAGTACCTCGGCCCCTACTCTGCGGAACAGATCGTTGCGAAATATCGCGAGATCTATCCTGGTTACACACCAGAGCAGGTGGATACAGCGGCGGCAACGGCGTTTCGTGCCTGGCCGGGGCAGCGCTGGGAAGTCGAGCGTCGAGCAGCGAATCCGAAAAGCCAGCCTCACACATGGGTTTATCAGATGAATTTCCAGGGAGCGAACGGCAAGGCAATGCATACCATCGACATTCCCTTCATGTTCGATAACATTGCCATGGCCGAGGCGCAGATTGGATCAACGCCGGAGCAGCTTGCGGCAGCGAATGCGTTGGCTGCAACTATGTCCGAGATGCTGATTACCTATGGCAGAACGGGGAATCCGAATTTCGCCGGATTGCCTCACTGGCCCGCATATGACCTGAAGAACCGCGGCACCATGATGTGGGAGCGGACCCCGCGCATCGAAAACGATCCGCGAAGCGCGGAGCGGGTATTCGCCGACAAGTCGCACTACCATCAGGCAGGAACTCCTCAGCCCTAGCGAAGGCGCGCTCCTGAAGATTCACAGCGGCGCTTCCAACTCAGGCTTTCTCAATCAGCACGGCCATCGATGGTTTGCCGCTCAGCGCAATCTTGCTCTTGCCGCTGAAGGTTCCCGGCACCGGCGTCTTGGTCATCTCCCATGGGTCGATCAGCGTGATCTTGAATTTTCCATTTTCCGGTAGCGGAAACTCATATTCGGCCGCACAGTGAAAATCGAAGAAGTAGAGATAACGCGCGCCGGGATTCGCAGCGTAGGTGTAGTAAGGCGCTTCTGCGGCCATCAGCCCCGTCGTTCCCGTGCTCTCCAACAGCTTTCGTAAAAAAGTAATCCGTGCGGCGCTCGTCCCATGCAGTGTTCCCGCATCGGACCACACCGGGGTCCCGTCCGTTGAAATATACGTCTCGCCGTGCGTCGCATACACGCCGGCAACAATCGCCCGCCAGAACCGGTTGGTCATCTCCTGCGGAGATAGATTGCCCCAGCGCCGCGCAATGTTTCCTTCGTACTGAATCTCGTCGTAGATGATCGGCTTGTTCCAAGCGGCCAGCCGCTCCGCCGACTTTTCAAAATCGTACTGCTGCAAACTCGCATGAGTGCACCACGGCTTGGAGTGGTCATAGACCACCTTGCTGTGATGAATCGAACGCAACCGGCAATGCGGATCGCTCTCCTGCACAATCCGGAAAAAACGGTCCCAGTCTTTCATCGACTTCGATTTCACCAGGTCATATTCATTGGCGATTGACCACCAAACATTTCGGTAAGCGGAAAGCCGCGCCACCGCGTAACGAAGATAACGGTCGTCAGCCTCCTCGCCCATCGCCTTGAATCCCCACGCATCGTACGGATGAAAAAGAATTACGTCCGCCTCGATGTCCGCCGCCAGCAAATCCTGAATCCGTTCTTCCACGTGCCGGAAGTATGCAGGGTTCAACCGCGTCAGATCGTAGCGCTCCGTGCTTGTTACTTCCGCCGAATTCTCCATCATGCTCTTTGGATTCTCTATCGCCTCCGCGCCAATGCGTACAAAGGGCATGGCCACCGGTTTGCGCTCTCCCAGCGGCTTGGGCAAAAGGCACATTCGCACCTTGTTGAACCCCGCCGCCTTCAGCGACTCCAGCGTCAGCCGTTGCAGTGGACCGCCGATGAATCCGTACGAATAGCATGTAGTTCCAAAGGGGAAATAGGGCGTGCCATCCGCATATTGAAAGTGAAACTGGTGCGCTGTGCCCACCGGCCCATGGTTGCCGGGCTTAGCTGGAACGCAATCAAACGACCCCGTGTGTCCGGCGAGTTCCTTCATACTTCCTATCGTTTCGTAGCTCCAGCGTCCAACGGTATCTGGAGAAAAGCGAACCCGGTAAATGCCCTCGCCATCGTAAAACCCAGTCGCCTCCACGGTCCGGTGCCCCTGGGTAAAGCGCGCGCCAATACTCACGTCCACAAATGGATTTCCACTCGACGGCCCCTTCACCTCGGTCTCAAAGACACTCCACTGCTCTACGGACGCGCCGCTGTCCCCTGCCGGCGCTGCGCCGCTGTTCAACGCAAAGCTGGAAACTACCGCCCCCGCTCCCAGCTTGATCAACTCTCTGCGATCCATTGTTCCTCCATGACGATTTCAAAGTTTTATTGAACGATTGTGCCGCAACCGCCAATTCCAATTGCGCGGAAACTCGCGTCGTCTCATTGCAGTTTGACCTCGATTGTGGTCACCTTACTCGCCGCCCTTAGTGGAATCTGCTCAGCAAGCCAAGTCACACCCCCGTCGATGTGAATATCACTCAACCATTTCATGGCAACAGGAACATGAAGAACAAAATTGCGCGTCTGCCCGTGCGGGTCCACCGTAATCCGCCAGAGCTTTGTGTTTACGTGTTCCACGCGAAGACTTATTGTTCCCCCGGTCGTCACCGGCGCATTCTCCACGTTGACTGCCTGGCCTTCGGGAACCCAGCTCTCCGGCAATCCGGCCAGCAGATGAATCTTGTCCTCGCGTTCATTCACCAGCATGTCGCGCAGCAGCAGGACAAGATTAGCGTTGGCCCACGCCTCCGGCATGTCGCCTGTGCCTTCCATGTTGGCGCGCTTGCTGTGAGGCGTGTCGCAGGCTCGTGGCAGATCCGCATTGACAAGAATTTCTTCCTTCCACACCTTCGTCGTGTAGCTGTGATTCATCGCCGCTTCCAGCATCTCCGCGGCTTTATTCTTCTCTCCGCGTAGAAGGTAGGTCTCGGCCATGTTCATCGCTTCGCCTGCCCACACGCCTGCCGGCCCGGCCCACGCCACGTTGGTCGGAATCCCCTGCTTCTCCTCGCGCTCCATCCGCGTAATCAATCCCGTGATCAGCGCATCATCTGCCGCATACAGATGCGTTGGATACACAGCCAGAAACGTCTGCGAATACGCCCCTTCCGGATAGGTCGGCATCGCGGGCAGATAGGCCGGCGCAGTCTTTTCCAGCTTCACCGCTCTTTGCACGCTCTCCCGAATCGCCCCCGCATACGCCGCGTACTCTTTCTCCAGCCACGCCGCTTCGTCACCATGTCCCAGCGTTCGCGCAGCCGTCGCAGTCACCATTTCGGCATATGCCGCTAGAAAATTGTGCGAATAAGAATGACCCTCCGGCAATCCGGAGTCCCCGTAGCTCCATGGCAGCAATCCATACCAGTAGCTCTTCTCGCCGGGCTTCAACTCCAACTCCAGCTCCGGCCTGCATTTTGACGCGATCATGCGCTTCACCGGTCTCGCTCCTGCCGGAACGTCCTTTATGCCTTCGAGCGCCGTCTCTTCGCGATGATCCCGAATCCACTCCGAGGCGCGGAGCAAATACGGATACGCTTGCTCCAGCCACTTTCTATCACGCGAAAATAAATAGTAGTCCCATGCCGCCGCGGCATTGCCACCCGCGTTATCCCACGCCGGCCATCCGCTGGCTGGAGGACCGTCCCACTCGCCATCGTCGTTGAGGATGTGAAAGCTGTGCTCCACGCTTTTGCGCGCCGGTTCAAGAAAACCAGCAACCTCCATCGCTCGCGCCTGAAAGTACTCGCCCCGTCCCCAATATTGCCGGTAGACTGCTGGCCCGTCCAGCGTCCACAAATCGCCTTGCGCATCGTACTCGGTAAGGATTAGCACATAGGCAATCGACGAATAGTAAAAGTCGCTTAGCTCTTGTTGGGGGAACTCGACCTTCGTTCCCCGCGCCCACAGATCGTCCCACTGCGCCACGGCATGCGCCAGCAGCACTTCGCCGTTCTCCTGCGAAAGCTCTCCATTCCGCGCCGCTTGCCACTCATAGGGCAAGTCGATCCACAGAGTCTTCTCTCCATGCGCTGGCACGCTTACCCGCAACGCCAGCGTCAACCCATCGTCCTCGGTCGAAAACGCAGCGCCCGCCTCGTCCTTTACCAGCGCCACATCCTCGCCGCTTCTTGTCACCAGAGATTGCCCCGCCGCATGGCCGGGAAGATTTCGCTCTCGTCCGCTCAGCTTCAGCAACGCCTCGGCCGCTGTCGCGTCCTCATTCCGAAATTTCAGCCGCACCACATCCATGCCCCTGGCGCCCGAGTTCTTTTCCGGCAGCAGCCCCGCCTTGGCGTCGGGGTCCACCGCGAAGACCAACTCCTCTAAACCCAGTCCCCCTCCTTCAAGCCTCGAAACCACAAACGGATACCGCCCCCAATAAAGCTCCTGCCCGCGTACCTTCAGCGGTGTCGAGCCGGCAAATGCCTCAATCGCCAGTTCGCCGTCCATCTGGCTGCTGAAGCCGATAGGCGTATCCAGCGGCCTGCGCTTCAGGCTCCACTGCGACCACTTCAGGTTGCCTTCTTTATCCACGATGGTTTTATGGCTGCCCATCGGCAGGCCGATCAGGCTCTGTGCATCGGTGTTCGACCAGCGGTGATCGATGGTTACCTGTGCCGCGCTCACGCCTATGCAGGCCGCGCACGCCAGCCACGCAAAACTATCCCTATTGGAAAGCACAAGACACCTCTCTGCCGGAAAATATCACGACCTTCAAGTCTAACTGTAATTTCAGAGATTTATTCCGGAAATATGAGGCGCCCTGCTCACTGGCAACTGCCTCGCAGCCTCACGGCCTGGAGCGTAACTAAAGCCGTGAGGCATATTCCCTTAGCCCTACCGGTAAACCTGCGGAATGAAGTTCTGTTCCTGGATGGGCGGGCGCACGTATTTCGACTTCTCCAGTTTCGGCAATTCCAGCGGCTCGGGCGTTAGATCGCGGTAGACAAACATCGACAGCAGATGCCGGATGACGTTCAGCCGGGCGCATTTCTTGTCTTCCGCATTCACCACATACCAGGGCGACTGCTTGGTGTCGGTCACCGCGAACATCTCGTCCTTGGCCCGCGAGTACTCCGCCCAATGCTTGCGCGATTGCAAGTCCATCGGGCTCAATTTCCAGCGCTTGGTGGGGTTCTTCATGCGATCCTGAAAGCGCTTCTCCTGCTCCTCGTCGCTGACGGAAAACCAGTATTTGATCAACCGAATCCCGGAGCGGATCAACATGCGCTCGAACTCCGGGCAGCTCTGCATGAACTCCCGGTACTGCGCCTCGGTGCAGAAGCCCATTACCCGCTCGACCCCGGCGCGATTATACCAACTACGATCAAACAGCACCATCTCGCCCGCCGCCGGCAGATGGGGAACATATCTCTGGAAGTACCACTGCGTCTTTTCGCGCTCCGTGGGCGTGCCCAGAGCCACCACGCGGCAGATGCGCGGGTTGAGCGATTCTGTGATGCGCTTGATCGCGCCGCCCTTGCCTGCGGCGTCGCGGCCTTCAAAGATCACCACCACCCGCAGGCCCTCGTGACGAATCCACTCCTGTAGCTTGACTAGCTCCACTTGCAGGCGGCTCAGTTCGCGCTCATAGTCGCAGTCTTTTCCCAGTTGCAACGTTTTTTCATTATCCGGTTTGGGCGCCGGCAGATCTCCGCCAAGCTGGATGCCATTTTCAGGCGTCGCATTCCGCTTCTTCTCTGCCTTTTCCTTCTTGTGCTTGTCTTTCATCGGACTGCCTCCAACTCCACTGGTAAACTCTGTTCTTATCGGCAAGATTCACCACAGGAATCATCATAATCCTTTGATTCACGGGTGAAGGATTCCTTTTATACAAACATTTGGAGACCAAAGAACGCGGGCCGGCGTCTCCGCCCGCCCTTTCGCTCGCGGTATGTTACGAGCGGCTTACGCCAATTCAACCTTCAGCGTAATCGCCACCTCGGAAATCTTCTCCGCGGGCATCTCTACCTTCAATGAAGTCTCGTCCTGTTTCCACTTGAGTTCGCCCTTGTAGCCCAATAACTCCGCTTTCTGGATCTTGCCGGGAGCTTGCGCGCTGGCCAGGCCGAGCGCCCGCACAACGGCTTCCTTCTCCGGCCAGCCCATCACAAAAGCGTACAGCGTGCTTCCCTTGGTGGTGAAGCGGATATCTTCGGCGGTCATCGCCGGACGTTTGCTCTCGTTGAATCGTTCCGTCTGGGCATCCACCTTGGTCGAGGGGCCTTCCCCGTAAATCTTCCACGGGCGCGTGGCATAGATGCCTTCGCTGTTCACCGTCATCCACGCGGTGATGCCATCCAGAACAACCAACTCCTCATAATCCAATTCGCCGGAGTTGGGCAGCGGAAAGTTCAGCAGCAGATTGCCGTTCTTGCTGACAATATCTGCCAGCATGTCGATGACCTTTTTGGCCGTCTTGTATTGCTGCCCCCGCTTGTAGTGCCATTGGCCAATGCAGGTATCGGTCTGCCATGGGTTCTTGGCAATCTCATCGGATACGCTGCGCTCATGATCCAGCAGGCAGGTGCCGATCGCGCAATCGGTCTCTTCCTTGCTGGTATAAACCGCCTCGGTCACGCCGCCATGCAACTGCGCGCTGACGTTATAAAGATGCGCCACCATCTTCAATCCGTATTCCTCAAAGGGAAGATGACCGTCGGTGTAGAGAAAGTCGGGCTGATACTTGTCGATGAGGTCGGTCATGCGATCCAGGTAATGCTTCTTCCACGATTCGGGAATCCCGTTATCGCTCCAATCGACTTTCGTCAATCCTGCAAAGCGCGCGCAATCGGCATCATGATACAAATCCGCGTACTGCGGATCGACGCCGTCATATGATACGCCGGCCAGCGGACCGGTCTTGTCTGAGCCATGGCTCACGGCAAACCACTTGTAACTGATCCACAGATGCTCGCTGACTCCAAAGCGCAAACCCTGTTTGTGCGCCGCATCCCGCCACAGGCCAACCACATCCTTTTTCGGCCCCATCCTCACTGCGTTCCAGCGCGTGTATTTCGAGTCCCATAGGTCGAAGTTATCGTGGTGAACGCCCATGCTCACAAAGTATTTCGCGCCCGCCTTCTTGTACAGACTCATTAGATGATCCGGGTCCCACTTAGCGGCCTTCCAGTTATCCACTAAGTCCTTATAGCCCACCTTGGAGGGATGGCCGTAGGTCTCCACATGGTACAGGTATTGGTCCGTTCCCTGGATATACATCTTCCGCGCGTACCAATCCCCGTCTTCAATGGCCGACTGCGGACCCCAGTGCGACCATATGCCGAACTTGGCGTCGCGAAACCAGTCCGGAATCCGGTAGCCTTCAAGAGAAGACCTGGTTCCCACGAAATGATTGCCCGGCGCAGCCTGAGCAATCGCAAACCTTGACAGCGCAAGCGCGGAACACGCGCCGCCCATCCGCTTGAGTAATTCACGCCTGTTCATGGTTATGCCTCTCTATTCACCCTCCGCAGAATACCCGCGCCGCCGTATCGCGTCAATTGCGGGTCGCATATATCCATCGCTTATACTGAATTGACCATGCGGTCAGTTCAACGGACAATCCGCGTCACGCCGCGTCCTCAGTTGCCTGCCAACGTGCGGGAACGGACATCCGTATGAGCACGGCGAGCGGCGCGCTGCATCATACGGCAGACGAACACCACGACTGGAAGCCGGCGGCCAACCCGTGGCTGGTCGCCGCGTCCGTCATGCTGGCCACCTTCATGGTGGTGCTTGATTCCTCGGTAGCCAACGTCTCTCTGCCGCACATCGCCGGCAACCTCTCGGCGACTACGGATGAATCCACCTGGGTCCTGACCAGCTACCTCGTCTCCAACGCTATTATGCTGCCCGCCTCCGGATGGATCGCGCGGCGCATCGGGCGCAAGCGCTTGCTGCTCATCTCCATCCTCATTTTTACGGCGGCTTCGCTGTTGTGCGGCATAGCCATCAATATGCCTATGCTGATTGTGGCCCGCATTCTGCAAGGCGTGGGCGGAGGTGGAATGCAGCCGCTGGCCCAGTCCATCCTGCTGGAAAGCTTTCCGCCCCGCCAACACGGCACCGCCATGGCCGTCTTTGGCGTCGGCGTCATCGTTGCACCCATCATCGGCCCCACCCTCGGCGGATGGATCACCGACAGCTACTCCTGGCGATGGATCTTCTATATCAATCTCCCCATCGGCATCCTGGCGCTCTTCATGGTCAACCTTTTCGTCGAAGATCCGCCCTACCTGCGCCATAAATTCAAAGGCGCCATCGACTATCTCGGCTTCGGCCTCATGGCCCTATGGCTGGGAACATTACAGCTTGTGCTGGACAAGGGACAGGAGGCGGATTGGTTCGCCGCCACCTGGGTGCGATGGACCGTGGCCGTCTCCACTCTGGCGCTCATAGCCTTCATCGCTCGCGAGTTGAAGGACCGCGAACCGATCGTCCATTTGCAAATCTTCACCGACCGCAACTTCAGTGTGGGAACGCTGGTTACCTGTCTGTACGGATTCATCCTCTATGCTTCCACGGCCATGTTACCCCTGTTTCTGCAAACCATGATGGGATATTCGGCGCTACAGAGCGGCATGTCAGTTAGCCCGCGCGGCCTCGGCGCCATGGCCTCCATGGTTGCCGCGGGCCTCCTCGTCCGTTACATCGATGCCCGCTGGCTGATGGCCTTCGGCTTTGCCCTGCTCAGTTATTCCACCTGGCTGCTGGGCCAGATCAATCTCGCTATCGGCATGGGATCGGTGGTCGTGCCGAACGTAGTCAGCGGCTTGGCCATGGGCTTTATCTTCGTCCCCCTTACCACCATGACCCTCAGCCGGTTGCCCAAGCGGGAGATGGGTAACGCCACCGGCATCTACAACCTGATGCGCAACATCGGCGGCTCCATCGGCATCGCTACCGTCACCACCATGCTGGTCCGCGGCGCTCAGGCCCACCAGAACTATCTAGTCGCAAACACCGGCACGGGCAACCCGGTCGCCGGCGGTCTGATGCGCGGCCTGCAGGCCAAACTATTCTCCCAGGGCATCGACATGGTCACCGCGCAGCACACAGCTTTGGGCGAGCTCTATCGCAGCGTACAACAGCAGGCGGCACTGATGGCCTATATGGATAACTTCCGCCTGATGGCCTTCCTCGCCCTGCTCTGCGTCCCCATGCTCCTGTTCTTCAATAAGGTCAAGAGGCACGATTGAGGAGGCTGAGGAAAACTCATTCGAGCGGTAGGACGGGGACTTATCCCCGGTATAAAGCCAATGGAATTAACAACGGCGTTATTGAAGACTGTATAAGTAATGTCCGCACAAACGCACCGGAGGTGCAGAGTTGGTTAGCCCCGCGCTTCAGCGTGGGGAAAGGGATTCCACATGTTCGTTACGGAGTCCTGTAGGGACGGCGCAAGGATTTGTGCTTAATCCGCCGCCGTGCCACTTCCGGCTTGACGTGCTCGCCACGATCCAACGAGGCCAACCTTGCCCCAATCTCCTGGTTGAAGGCGGCAAGCTGCGCGTTGCGCGCCCGGTCATGCTCTTCCAGCAGCCGCAACGCCTCGCGAACAACCTCGCTGGCCGAGTTGTAGCGGCCGGATTCAACCTTGCCAGCGACGAAGTTGTCCAGTTCAGGGGTCAGCGATACATTCACAGGGAAAAACTCCTGATTCCAATGCTGAACTCAATAACAGGCTTTGTCAATCCTTGGTATTAGTGTTGACGGAATTTCAGGTCTAATAATCGATATTTGAATCCAGTGACCCAGCCCTGTGTCTTCTTATCGACGCAAAGATGCGCCCGCCCTACCCCTCCGCCTGCACCAACAAACACGTAATGTTGTCGTGGCCGCCGGCCAGGTTGGCGGCATCCACCAGTTGGGCGCAAATCTGCTCGAGGGGCATCTCGGCAGCCAGCAGAGATTCGATCTGTGGGTCGGGGACTTCGCCGGTCAGCCCGTCGGAACAGAGCAGAAAAATGTCGCCGACCTCGGCCTTCAGCTCAAATAAATCCGGCTCGACGCTCGGCTGCGTTCCCAGGGCGCGGGTAATCACGTTGCGCAGCGGGGAGCGCAGGGCCTCTTCGGGAGTGATGCGGCCCATCCGCACCTGCTCCTCCACCAGCGAGTGGTCCTGGCTGATCTGTTTCAGCTTGCGTTTGCGAAAAAAATAGCAGCGGCTGTCTCCCACATTGAAGACCAGCACGCGCCGCCCTTCCGTAACCAGGCCCACCAGTGTCGTTCCCATGCCGTTGAGATGAAAATTTTCCTCGGCGTGGGAATGGATGGCCTCGTTGGCTGCACAGATAGCCTCTTCGACTGACTTTTCGAGCGGCCCAGCCCCAGTATCGATCCCGTCACGGCCACCCAACAGGCGCAGCACCTCGCTCACCGCCAGGGAACTGGCGATCTCGCCGGCCGCGGCGCCACCCATGCCGTCGCAGACAACATAGACTCCGTGCTCGGCGGAGATCCCAAATGAATCTTCGTTGGAAGGGCGCACGCTGCCGCAATCGGAAAGCGCTGCGACCGCGTAGCGAACGTCAGTCTTGGACAAGAAATCTCTCCCGCTGCCCAGTTTACACGGAGAGGCGTTACGGACGGTGCAAACCCCGGTTAGCGGTTCACCGGGCGAGCGGCGGGAGCCGGGAATGAAGGTGCCAGGAGCGACGTAGGCGCAGGCAGCTCATAGACCTGGATTGCCCCGTCTTTCAGCACGGCCACGCGCCGTCCCGAAGGCGAGATGGCCACATTTCCGCCCGCATCGAGAATCGGGCTGGCCGCCGTCTCCAGCACCACCTTGCCGCCCGCCGCGTCCAGAACCTCCACCAGTTGCCCTTTGATATCGCTTTGATCGATTGTCGAACCGGCTCTGACCGGGTGGCTGACGGCCAAGGCCTCCCGCGCCAGCCGCAAACCATCCGGAGACCTCACCACCAGCGGCCACATCGTCGCATCCGAAGTTTCCGCATCCCAAAGACGGCGTCCTTCAGTCGTCATCGCCACCAGCTTGTCCGTGCCCAGGGGAGTGCATGTCGTCACCAGAACCTCCCGCTGAGATAGAAAATCAAAGAGCGGCGAACAGCTTGACTCCACATGCCCCAGAATTCTGCTGCCGCCGCTGAAGTACTTCAGATTCAGCAGCCACTCGTTGCTCATGCCGCGCAGGCTCTCCAGGTAGCCGTCGGAGTTGATGGGCAGATGCACCGTCGAACGGGCGCGGCTCACCAGCATCACCTGGCCGGAATCCCTGCGAAGGACGCGCACTTCCAGATCGGACTCGCTGTCTTGCTTTTGTCCATACCCGCTCGCCGTAGCCTGGCTGCCCGCCGCTGTCGGTTCGCGCGAATTGGTCACCAGAAATTGTTGCGCGGGGTCCATCTCCAGCCACAGCAACGGTCCCGGAAAGCGTAGAAAGGGCTTCAGCGCCAGCGTCGTGTCGCCCAGTTCCAGATTGTTGCCGTCGCGCAGCAGAAAGCGGCCGCCGGTAAGCGCCCACAAATAGCGCTGCCGGTCATGAACCGTCCACAAGGCTTCGGCCTCTACTGTGCCTTCAGGAAGCTTGAGAACCACCGCGCGAATCTGCCGCTCCTCACCCTCACCGGTGTCGCGGTGAACCAGTCCCGGCACCCGAAAAGTGAACAGCAGCCGGTTTTCATCCAGAAAGTCCAGGGATACAACGCTGTTTCGCTGGCCCAGATAAATAGCTCCCGGCCCTGAAAAGCCAAGCTGCGCTACGGGTATCTGGAACGCCGGAGGCTGAGAGGGCTTTTCGGTAATCTGGTCGGGTAGCGCTCGTTCCTGGGGTACGAGGGTTGGCGCAGGCGCATCAGGCATCTGGCCCTGCGCGGCCAGGGCAACCGCGCACAGCGCCGACCCCATCGCCGCCATGCACAATCCCGCGCGCAAACCCCATCCCGCCGCAATCAACCGCTTCGCCATCCATGGATATTCTCGCCGATGCGGGGTTGACGGTGAAAGCCGATGGAATTCTAATGATCGTACTGCTTGTGTTTTCCCAGTCAAAGAGGTGAAATGTATGAGCCGTCTTTCTGCTCGGGTTCTCTACTGGTCGCCGCGAATCCTCGGTATCGTTTTTGTCATCTTCCGCTTCCTCTTTGCGCGGGACGCTTTCCGCCACTACGGTTACGGCTTCTGGCACGTGGGCTATCATCCGGTCTCGGCGCTGACCATTCTTATCATCCTGCTGCTCGCGTGGCGCTGGGACTGGCTCGGCGCCCTCCTTTTTTCCGTTTATGGTGCGCTGTATGCGTCGATCGCTCTCCCCAAGCATGTCCCCGCGGCGGTTCCAGAATCTGCGTACGCATTTATCATCGCCGCGCTGTTCCTGGTGAATTGGATCGCGCGCGCCAGGGTCCGCACCGCTTACTGATCGCTTGAATCAATCGCGCCTTGGCATGGCTGCGCGAGCACAACACGTCCGTATGCGACAGTAGAGAAGGATGGCAAAATCCGCCACAATCTCGCCCCGCCTCGCCTTTCTCGGTTACGGCGCCTGTTTCGTGGCCGGATGTCTCTGGGGCACGGGCTTCTACTGGGGCCGCCTCGCGCTCAACGAAATGAGCGTCGAGTACATGGTGCTCTACCGCTTTCTTTTTGCCTCTCTGGGAATGTTGCCCGTGGCTTTCATCCATCGCCGCGGCTTCCGACCCTCCGCCGCCGAAACGCGCCTTCTGCTCCTCTGTGCATTTCTCGGCGTGCCCTTCCAGTTTCTGCTCCAGTTTCACGGCCTGGCCCGCACCACGGTCAGCCATGCATCTCTGATGGTGGGCGCCATGCCGGTGCTGTTGGCCGCCGCCGCCGCGTTCTTTGCTCCCAGGGGGTCCAAAGAGGAACGGCTCGACCTCTTCGGTTGGCTTGCTCTTTTTGCCTCCACGGTGGGCGCGGCGCTGATCGCCCTGGGCGGCAGCCGGGGTCCGGCTACGCGCGGCGAACCGACTCTGACTGGGGATTTAATGGTCGTCGCTTCGCTCTTCGTTGCGCTGGCATGGATTCTGCTCAGCAAGAAGCTGATGCTGAGGCACAGTCCTCCCGTGGTGACCGCCTACACCATTCTTTCCGGAACTTTGATGCTGATTGTCTGGGCTTTTGGACCCCTGCTGTTCACTCCGCCAACCCGCGCGAACGTCCAGCCGTTTCCCTTTGCGCATGTCAGCCTCACCGCCTGGTTGGCGCTGGCCATCAGCGGCCTGCTCTGCACCGCCACCACTACGCTTCTGTGGAACTGGGGCATTCACCACGTCCCCGCCTCCCGCGCCGGCGTCTTCCTCAACATCGAGCCCGCCCTCGGCTCCTGGCTGGGCGTCCAGTTGCTCGGCGAGCATCTCGGCCCCTACGCCTGGGTTGGCGGCGGACTCATTCTGGCCGCGGCCGTGGCTCTCACCACCCGCGGCCGCCAGCCCGAACCGGCCATCATCCTCGAATAAGCCCAGTGCGCGTTTCATAACCGTATGTGTCAGTCGTCCGCCAGCTTCTCCGACCCACGGAGCGTGAAACTGTAGCGCTGGCCTCCTGGCCGGCTGTAGCGTGGGTCTCCAGACCCTCGCTTCTCGCCCACGCGCTGCGCCTATTTTTTCAACGACTTGCCTTTTTGCTTCTTTTAGTGCACGACTTCACAGGCCGCGTAAATGCAAATGGCGCAGCACGAAGTGTCAGGGCACAACTTTAGTCGTGCCGCAAATAGTCAATAAATATTCCGGGCTTTAGCCCCTGAGCGAATGTAACTATACTTGTAAATCCAATTTTAAACACGCTCAAGAGTCTTCGTCTAACATCAGTAGCATGGCGAGCAGCAAAATTTCCATCTCCGGCAGCGCAATCTACGCTTCCGCGCGAAGCCGCCGGCGTGACTTTATCGAGCTGTCCGTTGCCTATGGGCTGATTCTGCTTGTCATCTGGACGCCCCGTCCCTGGCAACGGATTCTCTGGTGGGTTGCTGCCGCCGCCGTCGTGGCTATTGCCTCGCTCTCCTTTGAGGGCCTGCAAGCCATGGGCTTGCGCAGGGAAAACTTTTTCCGTTCATCCTGGATCGTGGGCCTGGCGATGTTAGTCTCGGGCGTCGCCGTTATCCTTGCCGTCTGGCTGCGCACGCTGCACGTTCCCTCCACTCCGCTCCTCTTCTTCGAGACCTATGTGGGCTATATTATCTGGACCTTTGTGCAACAACTCCTGCTTCAGTGCTTCTTCCTGGTGCGCCTGCTGCGCTTGCTTCTCAGCGCAAGACTCGCCGCCATCGTGGCCGCGCTCATCTTTGCGGCGGCGCATCTGCCCAACCCCATTCTTGTGCCGGCCACGTTGCTCTGGGGCCTGGCCGCCTGTCTGCTCTTTCTTCGTTACCGCAATCTCTACACCCTGGCCATCGCGCACGCCATCCTGGGAGTCACGCTCACCATCACGGTTCCCGCTGCGGTGCACCATAACATGCGCGTCGGCCTGGGCTACCTTACTTACGCGCACTCGCACAAGCCGGCTGCCTTACCGCAGCCATAAAGACCAGATCGTGTCCACCGAGGCGTGGGTGATGGCCGAGGCTCCCACTCTGCGCTCGCTGCGCCACGCGCGCCCATAGAAGAAGCCCGCAACCGCCGCCAGCAGCACGTAGCGCCAGTTAAAGTGCGCCGCCCGCTTGTTGAAGTGGGCCAGGCCGAAGAAAATCGCCGTCAGAATCAGCGCGGCAGCGCGCCCCATGCGCCGCTCCAGAAGATTCTGCAGCCATCCGCGAAAGAACAGCTCCTCCGGAACGGCAATAAAGAAGAAGGTGAAGAGCCATGCGCCAACGATTGGAGCCATTCCCGGCCACACAGAATGTAGATGCAAAAACCCAAGTCCCAGGCCCAGCACGAGCGCAATGGGCGTATACCAGGCCAGTTCCCGCAATCCGATAGCCGCATCACGCACTCGCAAACGCAGGTCGAAGCCAATTCCCTCCAATTGCCGTAGCGCGATGAAGCCGTATATTCCGGTGTCCAGCAGAAGCACCTTGTTGAAGATCGCCAGATGCGCCGGCCATGCGCCTTCAAACCAGCGCAGATCGACCGCTAGGCCCAATGTGGCCAGCACCGCAAAATCCCGCCAGTTACCGCGCTGGAGTTCATCAATTCGCCCCGCCTGCCAAAGCAAACTTGCCACAGCCACCGGCAGCAGCGCGTACAGTGCAAACCAGCCCCAGCGGAAGACGCCGCTTACAACGGCCACCAGCAGGTAAGGCGCGCACAAGGCTGCGGGAGACGCTAGTTGCGCCCAAAGCGGAAGCTTGCGCGCCCGTCCCGCTGCCCACTGCGGAAAAAAAGCCGCGGCCAGAAACGGCGCCAGCGCAAGCAGCGCGGCAATCGAGTTAACCGGTGTAATTAGGTCGCTTAGTTCCATTTTGCACCTGCATTCTGAATCACCCGCTGGCAGCCTGGCCGTTCGACGAACGCAAAGATGCATATCGCCTTGACCACGAAACTGCCCGGCAAACCTTGGTCACATGGTCCACGCAATTACCTGTAACACACGGCTCTGCTTGTCCGATACCTCCAACAGTGATTTATGGAGCTCATGTGACCCTTTTAACCTGGAACCATGCCTGCACAGTCGGCGTTCGATCCATGGACGATCAACACGGTATCCTCATGGATACCATGAACGAGCTTCGCCTGGCGGTGGTCCGCGGTTTGGGCCGGGAACAGGTCAGCGAGGTGTTGGACCGGCTCATCGAGCTCACTCGCATGCACTTCGCCAGCGAGGAGAAACTCATGAAACAATATCTCTTTCCCGGCTGCGAAGAGCACTGCGTCGAGCACCAGCGTATCCTGGCGCAGATTCTCCAGTCCTCTCATCGTGTGCAACACGGCGAGCAGATGCAGATGCGCCCCCTGCTCTGCTTTCTGCGAGAATCCTATACCGAGCACATCGAGAGCGTGGATCGGGAATATGGCCCCTGGCTGAATGAGCACGGCGTGGACTGAAGCCGCACATCCCATCCATGAGATTTTCATTGAACTCTGCGGCATCTTGTGCCGATGAAATCACTGTAAGACAATCTCCGGCAAAAGAGAAACCATGGCCTTGTTAAAGAGAACCAAGATGTATTCCGTGGGCGTGAAAACCATGGACGGCCAGCATATCGCTCTGGTCGAAAGCCTGAGCGAACTTCACGCGGCAATGTTGAAAGGCCAGGCACAGAACGCAGCCGGTGCATTGATTCCCAAGTTGATGAATGATGCGAATACTCATTTTCCCGTCGAAGAACGGCTGATGGAGGCCACAAAATTCCCCGGACTGATCGTGGACAAGCAATACACCGCATGGATGAACAATCGTAACATCCACTGAGCCGCCCGCATGGCGCCCCGCGGCCGTTTTCTCTCAACCTTTTTGCCCTGCCAGCCGATAGGTTCCTTGCCGGCTGATTCCGGCGGGAGATTGCAGATGGCGCTGATGACATGGAACAAAAGTTTCTCAGTGGGTGTGCAGAAAATCGACAGTCAGCACATTGTACTGGTTAACATCCTGAATGACCTGCACACCGCGATGATGAAGGGCCAGGCGCAAAGCATGACCGGCACGCTGCTGCATAAGCTGGCGGACTATACGCACACCCATTTCGCCGATGAAGAGGCCATGATGGCGGCCGCAAGGTACCCCGCCTTGGCCGAACACAAAATCAAGCACCGCGAGCTGGTCAAGCAGGTCGAGGACTACGTCCTCCGCTACGACAAGGGCGAAATTACTCTCAATATGAAGCTGCTGGACTTCCTGAGCGGCTGGCTCGCCAACCATATTCAGAAAACGGACAAGGAGTACGGCCCCTGGCTGAATGAGCACGGTATAAAATAAGCGGCCTGGATTTGGCATCGCAATTGCAAGCATCGAGTTGTACGTAGCTTTCCGCTTCCTCGCCACGGACCGTGGCCGCGGAGAAGCTGCGACAGGAGGCTGGCTATGGAGCAATCGAAAGAGCGGATCAATCTAAATGTGGGCGTAAGAATCCTGGATCGCGATCATCGGCAGATGGCCGAAGTGATTCATGAATTGAAGGCAGCAACGCTGGATAATTGGGATCAGAGCCTGACCGTCCCGCTTCTGCGCAAGCTGGTGCACTTTACAATGAACCACTTTGCGCTTGAAGAGGACATGATGCAAACCACTCGGTATCCGGGTATGGCGGTGCATCGCCTCAATCACCGCCACTTGATGGGCAAGCTGGGAGCGCTGATCGCCCATCACGACCGGGGCGGCCTTCCGCTGGCCTTAAGTTCTCTGCGCTTTCTTCACGAGTGGCACATCGGCCACGTCCATTCGGACGACCTGCACTATGGCCTTTGGCTGAACGCGATCGAGAAACCCTAGCTCTCAAAGGAGAGCGGAGCGGTCGCAAAAATGGGCGCGGCCGGCTTCGCCTCCGAGGCCAGTTCATAGACCAGCCGCTCCAGCACCAGCCGCTTGTCGGGCGGAGAGGAGCGCAGCTCCAGGTCGGCGCGGGCAATCAGCTTGAGCGCCCGCGTCAGCTCGCGGCGGCTCTTGTAGCGCCGCGCCTGCCGGATCAGGTCGTCGGCGGCAAACGGCGGCATCCGGAAGCCCTGCCAAAGCGCCTGCCAAATGGCGCGCGAGTCGCGCACATTCTTTTCCAGAATCACCAGCATCTGCCTGAAGGTCCGCGCCAGCATATAAAGATGGCCGATGGCCGCGTCCTCGCCTGCGTCGGAGCTGTTCAGCAACCCTTGCAGCAGCGCCAGCGCGCGCGCCCGGTCCCGTGCGCTGATGGCGTCCGTCAGCTCGTAAAGTGAGCGCTGCTTGGCGGCCAGCACCATGGTCTCCACGTCGCCCAGCGTGATGCGTCCCCGGCCCAGCGTATAAAGCAGCAGCTTCTCCAATTCAGAGGAAATCAGCATCATGTCCGCGCCCAGCGCATCCACCAGCTCGCGAGCTGCGTCCGCCTCCACGCGAGCGCCCTGCTCCTGCGCCGTGGCTGCCACCCAGCGCATCGCGTCTTCCTCGTTCACCCGCGCCAGTTCCACCATGCCGCAATGTTCGCCTAGCGTCTCGGTGAGCCGCTCGAAGCGGTTCTTGTCATCCAGCTCCATGCGGCGCGCGTCAGAGGGAATGCAAATGAAGTCGGCCAAAAATAAAATCAGCGCCTGTGGGTTGGGCGAACGAAAATAGCGATCCAAGGCGGCAAACTCGTCCTTTTTGGCCCCGCGCGTATAAAGCTGGCGCACGTTACGCACAAAAATCACTTGAAACGGCGCCATCAGCGAAGGGGTTTGCGCGCGGTCCAGCACCTCGAAGATCGAAGTCGAAGCCAGGTCCAGATCGGAGAGGCAGAAATCCCTCATATCCTGCGGCACATATGCTTTGAGGACAGCCTCGCGGCAGCGATCGAGCAAAAAAACCTCGTCGCCGGCCAGCACATAACCGGGCTTCAGCGTCGCCTTGCCGGCCCCCGCAGCCTCTATCTCCGACACAAAGCGGCCCACGGCGGTGAAGCCCGCGCCCCAGCGTGCCCCGCTCATCGCGACTTTCTCCGGCATTTGTTTGACTCGTTCATGCGCCTTCAGAATACCTTCTCCGGCGTGACGCGGCCAGCGTGAAGAGGAAAACGCATGAGATGGCATCGGCGCTCAATCACTTCTTTTCCGGCACCCTGGTCAGGACATAGGTGTCCTTGCGATCGCTTGGCTTCTCGACTGCAGCCACAGTCAAGGTCTTGCCATCTTTTGAAACTGTCCACGTGCCGATTTCAGTGACCTTGCCTTTCAGTTTGTCGGTTTCTTCAAAAGCGCGTTCCCCGAGGCGCTTGAGGGAGACTGTGTCATAGTCATAGGAACCCTTGACCGGGTACTCTTTTCCGTCAAAGTTCGCTGTGTAGGTCTCCCCGGTTGGCGTCGTCATAGTCAGTTCATCACCCTTGGTTTTATAGGTGTACACCAGGCCGTTTTCGCTTGCTCCGAACTTGACATCCTGCCATTGGCCCGAGGTTGCGTGAACACCAGAGGGCAGTGTGCCAATGCGCTTGAGAGTTTGAGTAAAGTTAACGGGCTTTTCGCTGTTGGGCGGATAGATAACACCCTTAAGTGTCTTGGTCTTGCCGTCTGCAGACACAGTGCTGGTCGTTTCGTACACAACTTTTCCATTTTTCTTCCCGACGAAGGTAACGGTCCTGGCGTCAGCTTCCTTGACGCTGAGCGTGTCAAAGTCCTGATCGCTGACCGGCTGGTCGGTACCGTCGGCCTTGACTGCATACGATGGCACACAGCTTTCGCAGTGGTACCAGCCCTGTGCGATGTAAGCCACAAACGGCTTGGTTTCAAGTGTGGTTTTGGAAGGATCAATTCGCCAGGTTCCGTCAAACGGGCTCTGGGCGAGCGAATTTACGGCCCAGAGTATTCCTGCAGAGAACACGACGAATGCAAAGTAGCGATGAATCTTCTTCATTTGAGTTGTGCCTCTCTTTCTGGGATCGAGATTCCCTTTTGGAACTCGAAAGTGTCACCATGATACGCCCTTTCGTCAGCGGTGACATTGGAAGACGCTTTGAACTGCCTCGCATTCGTTCTGTTGGCGTTATGCGGGGGGTTGAAACCCCCGCCTACCTCCGAATAGAGTTTTTCCCGTAACCTGTTTTAGCCCGCATCTTTCAAAATGGCTAAACGGCCATCTCTGTGGGGGACACCACTAAAACCCTTCCAGCACATCGGCCACCAACTGCCGCGCGAACTCCCGCGAGAGCCGCTCCATGGCCGCCGGGTTCTCCTCGATGAAGCTGGACAGATCGGTGGTTGACTGGTATTGCTGACGGTAGACGTAGTTCTTGTTCTCGTAAAGTACTTTGCCATCCCGCCCGGTGAGCGTAACCGAAATCACCAGGGTGATCCGAAAGCTGGACGACTGCTGCGTCGTGGAGTTGTAGGTGAGCGGTTCCACTGTCTCCTTCAGAATCGTTCCATGCAATACCGCGTCAGGGTCTCCGCTCGCGTCAGGGGTCACCTGCAGCCGCGTGCGCGTGGCAAACTCGCGAATCACCGCCTGGGTCAGCACAATTTCAGTGCGATACGACTCGGTATGCGTGGCAAAGACCGGCACGGCCAGCGTTTGCACACCGGGCGGCAGATGGGTCGCCGCGCCCAGCGTGTGATAACCGCAGCCGGAGAGTCCCAGCAGGACATATGCAATAGGCAAATAAGCAAACTTGCGCATGACTCATCTTATCGCGCAACCCTACACCCACGCCGTGAACAGCAGGGTGTCCCAGGTCCCTCGCATTGGGGGACCGGGGAATCCAAAATCTCTGGGTGCCTCATCCTTTTCGTGAGCTATGCAAAAAGGGTGGGAAACTACAAGGCTGGGCGCCCCACCTTCGCCGCGTTCATGTTTTTGCGGCATCTGGGTCCCCAGCGACTCGGGGTCCCCAACGAGCGATTTGTGCTCGTTGGGGTGAAGGCACAGGTCTTCGTCGCCGGGGTGGTCTAGGGTGGGATATTTATAGTTTTTACAGCTTTTTATAATTCTTTTCTATTCCCTATTCCCTGTTTTTTTACACCCACGCCGTCGCCAGCATCCCCAGCTTTACCGCCGACAATTTCAGCCCGTCGGCCCGATCCTTAAAATAAATCTCGTTGAGCCAGTCCGAATCCACCTGCTCATAGCGCCGGAATCCCGCCCGGTGCAACTCCGCCTCCATCTCCTCCGGTGTAAAGAAGAGCTGAAACGGCTCTCCGGCAGCAGCCACGCGCGCGGCCAGCGCATCAAAGGCCTTCTTGCCCAACGCGCTCAAGCTCTCCGGCGCAACCGCGTAATCGAAGCTCACCCCGCTCCCCGCGGGCAATTGCGCAATCACGCCCAGCGTTGCCCTGAAGGCCTCCATCGTCAGGTAAGGAACCACACCCAACCAGCCGAAAAACGCCGCCGCGTCTCCATCGAATCGCGCCTCCGACAGCCCTTCGCGTAGAGTCTGATGCTCAAAATCCAGCGGAACGAACGTCAGCCCCTCCGGCAGTGCAATCCCCGCCTCCGCCAGCAGCCCGCGCTTCCACTCTTGCGTCGCCGGAAAATCCACCTCAAAGACCCGCAGCCCGGCATACGGATTGCGATAGGCAAACGTATCCAGCCCCGCGCCCAGCACCACGTATTGCGACACTCCCCGCTTGACCGCCTCCGCCAGCCGGTCTTCCACATACCGGCTGCGCGCCGCCATGAAGGCGCGAAAGTCCCGTCCCACCCGGTGCGAAGCGCGCCCCATCTTGCCTCGATAGCCCGATCCAACCAGCCGCACCGCAATCGGATCGTCCAGAACCGGCGGCGCGTCCACCAACTGGTGCGCCGCCCGCCGTATCGCCACACCCAATGCTGTCTTACTCGCCTTGCCCGTCTCCATAAAACGAGTGTATTGCTCCTGCCCTTGGTCTTGAAGGGTACAGGCTTTAGCCCGTACATCAACCCTGCAACATCAACGCGGGCTTTAGCCCCTGCGGCCATACGGAGGGAGCAGGGGGTTTCAACCCCCTGAATAAAAGCATTTCTTCGCGCGGCCTTCAGGCCCGGGCCTATCCCTAATTTCCCGTCAGCCCCTCTCAACGCATCCCACCCGGCGTACCATATTCCCCATGAGCTGGATTGGATGGGCAATACTCTCCGCCGTCTTTGCCGCCGCCACCGCCCTCTTAGCCAAGGTAGGCGTAGCGCACGTCGACTCAAACCTGGCCATGGCCCTGCGCACCAGCGTAGTCGTACTCTTCGCCTGGGCCATCGTCTTCGCCTTCGCCCGCCCGCAAACTGAATCAACCGCCGCAACCAGCCCCATCGGCCCCACTCACAATGCGATACTCTCCACTAGCCCCATCAGCCCCACCAGTGCGGCCGCCGCCACCAGCCTCGCCCACGGAGCATTCGCGGAAATCCGCTCCCTCGACCGCCGCACCCTCCTCTTTCTCACCCTCTCCGGCCTCGCCACCGACCTCTCTTGGCTCTGTTATTTCCGCGCCCTCCAACTCGGCCCCGCCTCCCGCGTCGCACCCATCGACAAGCTCAGCGTCCCCCTCGTCATCCTCTTCGCCTGGCTACTCCTCGGAGAAAAACTCACCCCGCCAACCCTCATCGGCGGCCTACTCATCACCGCCGGCGCCATCGTCATCGCCATGGGATGAGCCGGAATGCCACGTTTGAGCCGGCAATCGCCTTGCCTTGTATCAGGGCACGGCTTCAGCCGTGCCGCAAGCGCATCAAAATAACGCCGGGCTTTAGCCCCTGAGGGATTCTCATTTGCGCCTCATGATATATCTGATTTCAACGGAGGGAGCAGGGGGGTTTCAACCCCCTGAATGAATGTAAATCTCTACATGGCCTTCAGGCCCGGGCCTTTACAAATAATCTGTCATCCAGAGTCAAGGATAGCCTGGCCCAGAATCATCTCTAAGCCATTTCCGAATAGTCGTTCAGCTTCACATTGCTATTGACTTCCTTGTTCATCCTATGGGAGCAAATATGGTAAGTTGACATCTCTGCCGTTACTAATGACATGACAGATAATATCCATTAGCGATATAATATAACAAAATTGTATTCCTATACTTGCAATATATTCCTGATAATGGTATAAATATCATTAGTACGCGGAAGATAAGCGCTTTGGGGGATTGCTCAAATAGGATGAACAAGGAAATCAATAGCAATCTGGAGATGGACAAGAAGTTGGACAGGGTGCTGCATCTCCTGGCTATCATGACGGTGCGCGACATGCCGCAGACGGACCAAATTGCCACTCTCAATAGAGCTGGATTTGCACCTAGGGAAATAGCAAATGTGCTTGGAACAACTCCGAATACAGTAAGGGTCGCACTCGTAAGCATCCGTAGGGTAGAGGCTCGCGGCGGGAAACGACAACTAAGAATTAAACGGGACTCAGGAGGTGAGATGAATGAGTAGGGTAAAAGACGATTACGAAAACCGTCATCTAGAGTTGTTGCAAGATTTGCTTATCACTTCTCTGGGAACGGCAGGTGTGAAACAAACCGAGATCCGGAAAATCGTTGGCTGTAGCATGGATCGGGTCAGCCGAATCGTGAAGCAGCTTGAAAGGGGTAGGAAAAATAGCAAAGATCGGGAATGAGGATTCCCAGGTTCAAGAGAAACTCGACACCATCATTCGCCTGCTGGAAGATCTGTTCATTCTTGAGGCTGCTAAGGCAAATATCGGCCGCGACAATATTCGCGGCATTCTAGGTGTCCACACGACGCGAATCAGCAAGGTCATGAAAGGCATGAAGTAAACTGCGCGGATGGCCAAAGGAAAATTAAACTCGAAACTGCTTCCGAAGATGGCAAAGAAGTCTAAAAAGCAGCTGCAATATCTTCGTGAACAGATCAGCCGGCGTGCTGGTCGCATGTCCATCTCGTCATTA